>JGI11944J13513_1000124_pt1 | contig 84789 bp, 85 predicted proteins | sample TerdegcoTASludge_FD_13513 | JGI IMG/M metagenome (IMG submission 13513) | reverse complement strand
GCTTACAGACGCCGGTGGTCTTATCGGGCGTGTCTATGGTGTCTATGACGAGGAGGCAGGCGTTGATATCAGAGGCCGTTTTATTATCGATCCCGATGGAATCATCCAGGCCATGGAGGTTCTGTCGCCGCCCGTCGGCCGCAACATAGCAGAGTTTATCAGACAAGTAAAGGCATTCCAGCATGTTCGGGCTACAGGCGAAGCAACACCATCAGGATGGCAGCCAGGAAAAGTTACCCTCACGCCTGGCCCAGATCTTGTTGGCAATGTGTGGAAAGTGTGGAAGCCTGAAATGGCATTTTAAAATTCTCAGGCCCCTGAAGTCTTCTTCGGGGCCTGTAAAACATTCTATTTTTCTTTGCAATTTTACATCCCCACGAATGTCTTCCGAAATAAACGTAGCAAGCCTTGACTATTTAAATAAAACCTTGACAAGAAAGAAACTATTTGTTAGGATTGACTAACATATAAAATACAACTAAACCAGTAAGGCTTACATAATGAGTCCAGAAAAACCATTGAGCGCAAACATGGAGGATTACCTCGAGGCAATTGCTACTTTGAAAAAGCAGAAGGGTGTGGCGAGAGTAAAGGATATTGGTCGTCTGCTGAATGTGAAAAATCCGAGCGTTAACGCTGCCCTGAATACCCTTTCAAATGCGGGCCTCGTTATGCACGAACGTTACGGTTACGCCGATTTGACCCAGAAAGGAGAGGTTCTAGCGCGGGACGTGATAGCGCGTCATGATACATTGGTTACGTTTCTCACAATGATTTTAGGTATTGACAAGCAAATTGCCGAGGTCGATGCCTGCAGAATGGAACACTCCATGAGCAAAGAGGGTTTTGAAAGATTGGCTAAGTTTATAGATTTTGTAGCCACCTGCCCGCAAAACGAGCAGCCTGAATGGTTAATAAGTTTTGACCACTATGCAAAAACGGGAAAACGGATAAAATGCAAAGCAAAAACACAAAGACGTTATTAGTAAAAAAGGGTTTTTTTGTCTTTTTTGTTAGGAGAAGCTAACATGTTTAGATTAGTAGAACTGGCAAAGGAGCATGGCGGGATTAAGAATAATGTTATTTTTAGAATAGGTGATTGGGGGAGAAGCAAAAAGCCTTGGATTTCAGAAAGTATTTCGGTGAGAAAGTTTTTTTGATGAGGAAATAGTTTTGTGGAAAATAAGATTTTACCCCTCTCATCTATTCGTTCCGGGTCAGAGGTGACGCTGGTTTCCGTCGGCGGAGGAAGAGGGATACGGTTGAAACTTGTCGGAATGGGGCTAGGCGTAGGAATGAAGATAAGGGTTCTCAACACTGGTGGTTCCGGACCCTGCGTTATCGTAACAGGCAATCGAAGGTTGGCGTTGGGACGGGGTATGGCGAAAAAGATTTTGGTACGCGAGGAAACCGACTCGTGAAAAAGAGAATAACAGTTGCATTGGCCGGCAACCCCAATTCCGGAAAAACAACGCTTTTTAACAGGCTGACCGGTATGCGGCAACATGTGGGGAACTATCCGGGCGTCACAGTGGAGAAAAAGGAAGGAAGTGTAACATTTAAAGGCTATGATATTCAGGTTATTGACCTGCCCGGCACCTACAGCCTGACTGCCTATTCACTTGATGAACTGGTAACGAGAAACTTCCTGATTGAAGAGAAACCTGACGTAGTGGTTTCTGTTATAGACGCTTCGAATCTTGAGAGAAGCCTTTACCTTACTACACAACTCATGGAACTTACAGGCCACGTTATAATAGCCCTGAATATGGCTGATACAGCTGCTGAGTTAGGGTTTCATATCGATCAGGCCTTACTTTCCAAGTTATTTGGGGTACCGATTATTTCCACCGTGGCCACCAAAAACAAGGGGACAGAGAACCTACTTGAAGTGACGGTAAGCCTCTTCGAAGGGAAAAACCGCCTGGAGAATGCTATCGTTCGCTATGGAGACGAAATTGAACAGGAGCTGGATGCATTGCAAACCCTCCTGTCTCAGAATTCCTTCACAGAAGGAGAATATCCGCTCCGTTGGTTGGCAGTAAAGTTGCTGGAAGACGATAAGGAGCTAACGGCTAAGGTTGAAAAGAGTTTGCACGGGGAAGGTATTATTCGTCAGGCGCAGAAAAGCAGGCTTCACTTACAAACCATTTTCGGGGATACTCCGGACGTGCTCATTGCAGAAAAACGATATGGGTTTATCAGCGGTGCTTGTTCTGAGGCCGCAAAAAGATCATATGAAGTCAGACATACCATGTCAGATAAGATAGATTCTATCCTGCTTAGTGGTGCATTAGGTGTACCAATTTTTTTGGTGGTAATGTGGGCATTGTTTCGTTTCACCTTCACCCTAAGCGAACCGATTGTGAACTGGCTGGAAACCGGTCAAGGATATTTAGCAGAGTTGACGGGGAGGGTCCTTCCTCAGGTTTATGGCTTACGCTCTTTTGTGATTGAGGGGGTGGTTGGGGGTGTGGGAAGTGTGCTCGTATTTATACCGGTAGTCTCACTCCTATTCCTTGCCTTAGCCTTTCTTGAGGATTCAGGTTATATGGCAAGAGGGGCATTTATTATGGACCGTTTTATGCACACTATGGGGCTCCATGGCAGATCGTTTGTGCCAATGATCCTGGGATTTGGCTGCAACGTGCCTGCCATTATGTCGGCAAGAACCGTTGATAGCGCGAGGGACAGACTCACGACCATCCTTGTTATCCCCTTTATGAGTTGTGCTGCAAGACTTCCTGTATATGGATTGTTTATCGGTGCTTTTTTTCCAGAAAGAATCGCTGGTAATGTGCTCTTTTCTCTTTACCTTTTGGGGATTGTTGTGGCAGTGGCAAGTTCACGAATATTTAGCAAATACCTCTTTCCTGGAGAGGGTTTGCCTTTTGTGATGGAACTTCCCCCATACCGGTTGCCTACAGGGAAAGACCTCCTTATCCATACGTGGGGAAGGGTTGTGCTTTATATAAAAAAGGCAGGGACAGTAATTCTCGCAGGCACTCTAGTAGTTTGGTTTTTGAGTAATTTTCCCTGGAATGTACAGTATTCTATGGATTACAATGCCCTTATTAATGAGGCTCCCGACAATAAAGAGATGGTGTCACAACTGCAGCTCAGGATGAAATCGGAAAAAATTGAGAAGAGTTATGCAGGTAAAATAGGAAAGGCAATTGCCCCTGCGTTGGAACCTCTCGGTTTTGATGATTGGAGGGTAGCAGTGGGTCTAACGGGAGGGATAGTGGCAAAGGAAATCATCGTTGGTATATTGGGAACACTTTATAAAACAGGCGTTAAGGATGAGAACTCCCTGACATTGCGTGATGCACTCCGGCGACAGGTTCGTGCTGATGGGAGTAAAATATATTATCCCCTTGTGGCTTATTCTCTAATGATATTCGTTCTCCTCTATACACCGTGCCTGGCAACCATCGCCGTAATCAAAAAGGAAACCGGTAGCTGGCGCTGGCCCATTTTATCTGTTGCTTATACAACAGCCCTGGCTTGGGTATCAGCGTTTGTAGTTTTTCAGGGAGGAAGTTTATTGGGTCTGGGGGCATAGACATTGCTACACCAAGAAGAAGGAAAATCTAATTTCTGTGACTTCTGGAGTTCATTAATTTGGGTTTGGTTGGCTGCAATGCTAGTGTCCTGTCCCATAAATGACCTAACAAATGTCATTCCGAGCGAAGCGAAAGAATCTCGCTCTTAGATTGCCACGCCTGCCTACCAAAACCGACCTTCGGCGGGCAGGCCTGAGTGGCATAACACGGCGCTTCGGTGTGCGGGCACGTCGCTTACGCTCCTCGCAATGACTATGTATAGAAGCGTTAGGGACAGGACATTAGGATAAAATATTAATATAAGACTTCGGGGATAGAATATTACGATGAGAACGCTGCTAAATAAAGTTCGATGAGAATAAAAATTAACAATGCTCAACAAAAAAACTTATGGAGGTAACTTAATGGACCATGCTGCACGTATCCCTTTGTTAGAGCAGGCAAAATTACAATTTTCAACAATATCCAGAGATAATCATCTTAGCGATTCCAATATATCCGTCCTTGTGAAAACGCTTTCCCCTGAAGAGGCTATTGGTGTGCCCGGCAGAAGAGATTTTCCTATTGTGGAGGGGAAGGAGCGTGTCGTGGAGGGAGATTTTCAGGGGGCAAAGGCTCATGCTTTTACCGATGCCCCAAAGGAGTTTATTGGAAAGCTGAAGGATGTAATTTCCATGCCATTGGAAAATAGCGGGGAGAGGGCAATCTTCATAGCCACAATGAATGCTGTTTTAAAGCATTGCAAATTTATTGAAACCACTTTACATTGTAAAGACGAAGACCCCGAACGGTGCGCCGTTGAAATTTCTTCATACATTCACAACACGCTTGGATCAAAAAAGGTCGGCCTTATCGGTCTAAACCCGGCAATACTTGAGGCACTGAGCAAGACCTTCGGGGCAGAAAACGTGCGTGTTACGGACTTAAATGGGAAAAATATCGGCTCTGTAAAATACGGGGTAACTGTCTGGGATGGCAAAACAATGACCGAGAGACTTGTCAAAGAGTCCGACCTGGTTCTCATGACAGGAACCACTTTGGTAAACGGTACCTTTGATAAAATATGGACTGCCATACGGCAATACAAAAAGGACCATCTGGTATACGGGGTTACATGCGCGGGCGTATGTTCACTTACAGGTGTGAACAGGATCTGCCCCTACGGAAGAAAATGAAAAACAGAAGCGATTTGAATCACGGGGGCTCATTTTAACAATGTTCAGGGGGTGAAAATGCCGTTTGGTTTTGGCAGGCGAAGAGGCTTAAGCAAAACAAGAGGAAGGATCAGTTTTGGGCCAGGGAGAGGAGGCGGCCGATGGGGACATGGAGGCCCTCCCACAGATTGTGTATGTCCCCGGTGTGGCGTTGTAGTTCCGCGCGATCCGGGGGTGCCCTGTTTTCAGAGAAGGTGTCCCCAGTGTGGCTCGTTTATGGCTCGGCAGTTCTTGCAAGTTGAATAGCATCTTTTTTGCTTGACCATGGAAACTGACACTCGACATAGCGAGCTGCTTAAAAGGGGCGAAAAAGTTGCCGGGAAGGCAACCATCGCGATTTTCCTCCTTGCAGTAACAAAATATATTGTAGGTCATTTTTTTCAGTCCCGAATCCTCATTGCCGATGCCTACCATAACGGCGTGGATGTCCTTGCCATCTTCGCGTCGTGGTTTGGTTTACACCTAGCGTCTCGAAAAAAGAGCGCAAAGTTTCCGTACGGGCTCTACAAAGCTGAAAATTTTGTTACATTCGTGATTGGTGCCTTGATAACATGGGCGGGTATCGAGAACCTTGGCGAAGGATATAAGAAGCTGTTTGTCCCCGCTCCCGATACCTCCTTCCCCGTCTTTCCTGTGATCGTAGGCGCGATTTCTTTGATCGTTTCCTATGTTGTTGCAAGAAGTGAAAGACAAACAGGTGCTTTTATTCATTCAGGAGCACTCCAGGCAAACGCTTCGGAAGCCTTTCTTGACATCGGCATCTCGGCGGTTGTTCTTGGAGGTGTTCTTCTGGCATACGCCAAAATTCCTTATATTGAAGGTTTGACCATAATGTTCATTTCGGTGCTCATTATTAGACTTGGTATAATGAACATATGGACACCCATGCTGATTCTTATGGACGCAAACCTAGATCCGAAGTTACAGGCGCAGATAGAGGAGAAAATATCCCACATTAAAGGCGTAAAAGAAATCACCGACATCAAGATACGCCAGTCCGGCCCTTTTAAAATAGTGGAATGCAAGATAGCCACAAAGCCTTCGATATCTGTATTTAAGGCCCATGAGCTTGCCGATACGATCGAAGATCTTATAGAGAACCAGTACAGAGATATTGAATCGGTATTTGTCCATATTGAACCTATCCGACAGCTCGAATTGTCAGCGATTGTTCCAGTTAACGAAATAAATGGTATGGATTCAAAGGTTTACGGTCACTTTGGAAGAGCGCCCTATTTTCTGATCATGAAGCTTGACAAAACAGGAAAGACGGAAATAGAGGATTTCTACTATAACGAGTTTCTTGGGGAAAAAGATCGCATTCACATCGGAGTGAAAGTAATCAGGGCGATCTTGATGCACGACCTGGATATCGTTTTTACCCCGAAAATAGGGGAGATTGCCTTTCATTTGCTGAAGGATCATTTTGTAGATATTTACAAGGCCGATGAAGGCACAACAGTGAAGGAAGTTGCGCTCCGATATGTTAATGGAGGGTTAGACGAAATCTTGACGCCCCATCCTGCTGAAGAATCGGAAGTATTATATATCGTGGAGGATTCCTGACCTCCTTGAGAAAGATAAGAAGAGGTATGACAAGAGATTCAGCGAAGAGATTGCTCTCATGTATGGTGATATTTACTGTTTACATTCTGATTTCATCTTTGCAAGCAAAGTCTGCAGAAACTGTGATAACCGTCCTGTGTGGTGCAGCATTTAACAAACCATTTGATGAAATCACAGCGAGTTTCCAAGAAGACAGAGGCGTTACAGTCCGTGCGACCTATGCGAGCGTCCCATCTTTGCTTGCTCAGCTTCAATTCGGGCGACGAGGTGACATACTCATCGCTCCGACTCAGGATATCATGACACGAGCAGCAAAAAAAGGAGTTATCATGGCCTCAAGTGTGAAAAATTTAGCATATATGGCACCGGTTATTGGAGTCCAGAAGGGTAACCCACTGGGGATAAAAAGTATTCGTGATTTGGCGAGAAAGGGTACACGGATTGCCCTTGCCGACCCCCACGCAGTATATATCGGATGCCTTGCGGCGGAGATTTTGGAAAAAAACCTTACTTCGGAAGAATTAAAAATGGTAAAGTCAAATATTGTTACATACATGGAAGATTTTTCAAAATTGACTACCGCTCTGATCCTCAAGCAGGTCGATGCCATTATCACATTCCATTATGTGCATGAGTGGTATCCTGAAAAGGTTGATATAATCAAATTCAAGCCGAATGAGGTACAGCGCATCGGAGCAGCTCAGGCCGCCATCATTTCGCATTCACCGGGAAAGGATGTTGCCCTCAATTTCATCGAGTTCCTTGACTCATATGCCGCAAAGGCAATTTTTTTGAAATACCACTTTTTCAGTTCTCCCAAAGAAGCCTTCCAGTGGGTCGGTGAGAAAAAAACTATCAGAGGAGAATGTCAGGTATCGTCGGACTGGATAGGACGATAGTGGAAGGAGGAGATATTTTGTCTGCACTGAATTTTGATATTGAAAAGTGTCTGTCCTGCGAAACGCAGGCATGTTTTACCCAATGTCAGTATCTTGAAATTGATAAAGCCAGCGCCAAGGAAGAAATACTGAAGATAGCGCGAGGATATGATTCATTTGTCCTTCATGAGTGTGTGACGTGCTACGCCTGCGAGGAATACTGTCCCATGGGAAACCACCCGTTTTACCTGATCGTGGAGAGGCAGGAGGCGTTAAACATCCCACCAGTGCCGCGCCCACTAATTCAAAGGGCTGTAAACTTGGGCGTGCCATTTCGGGGCGACCCTGAGATTGCAGAAGTTCATGGACCGGTTTTAAACATGGCAGCTTTTTCTGACCTGATGGGCTTGATTCAGGGTAGACTTTTTAAAGGGCTCGCCGTGATATCTAAAGATGATCGTAAAATGTTCCATTACTTTTGTCAGCTTATGTACCTCCATTATGCAAGAAGTTCCGTGATTAAGGAAAGGTTGCCAGGAATTATCAATACGATCAACAAACACAAGCCAACAGAGGTGATTTGCTTTCACGACGAATGTTACGGAACGTATACATCGTACTGTCCTGCTGTGGGCATAGATGTTCCCTTCAGGCCAGTCCATTTTTTTGAGTTTTTGCATCGCCAGCTTACGGAACTAAAGGAGGCAATCAGGCCAGTGAATTTAAAGGTAGCCTACCAGCGACCGTGCTCCTCTCGGTTATCGCCGGACAAACATCATTTCGTAAGGGATATTTTTGATCTCATCGGCGCTCGGTATGTTGAGAGGGAATATACTGATGAAAACGCCCTGTGCTGCGCTGGCGCTATCCAGGGACAGAGGCGAGAGGGAAGCCGTAAGCGGGCTATCGAAATCCAGCGGAAAAATGTTGAAGATATGAAAAAAGCCGGTGCCGAGGTGTGTATTTTTAACTGCCCGGCTTGTTTGCAAACCCTGGGTCCTCTGGTATCCGCCGAAGGTATTAAACCTATGTACATGAGTGATATTTGCAGGCTCGCCATTGGTGAGAAGCCTGCGGGATGGAGGTGATTGCGTGGATTCTATTTATCAGGAGCTGGCTAAGTTAGTAGGGAAAGAGTATGTTTCCAATCAGCCGGAGGAGCTTTATATTTATTCATTCGATTTGGGGACAGCGGAATCATGTCGGCCGCAGTATGTTGTTTCCCCGAGGACAACCGAGCACATCCAGGATATATTGTTCCTTGCAAATAGAGAGAAGATACCTGTTGTTCCCCTGGGTGGGGGTCTGTCTCTTGCCGGCCTTGCCGTTCCTCTGAAAGGGGGAATTCTCCTCGACCTTAAGCGCATGGACAGCATTATCGACGTGAACGAAAAGGCGCGATACGCAGTCGTGGAATGCGGAGTTTCACAGGGTCAGCTTACATCATACCTGGAAAAATATTATCCTCGTCTTACTCACTCTGAACCAGGTGCACCGCCTGCGGCTACTATCGCGGGAAATGTGATGATCCATGGGCAGGGAGACCTTGCTCAGCCATACGGTTTTAACTCTGATTTAGTCAATGGCCTTGAGGTTGTTCTTCCAACAGGAGAGGTTTGTCATTTCGGTTCGATTGCCATTGGTGCGGGGTGGTTTACAAATCATCCCCTTCCTGAAGTAGGAATTTTTCTCGGGTGGTGCGGCACCACAGGAATCATAACCAAATTGTCAATAAGGCTTTTTCCGGCTAAACGCATACGAGGGGTTGGCACCTTTGTGTTGGAAAATGAGGACTTCGTTCCCGAAGTTGTTTATAAACTCACCCACACCCAAATGGCAGAGGATATCGTAGCTTTTAGTTCGGCGATTCCTCCCTTCGCGAGTGATCTCCAGCAAATCACGGTCAACATAGCGGCTGACTCTGAAAGAGAACTTGAGTTTAAGCAAGAAATCCTCTGGGATGATACCCTTGGAGAATACATACATAGGGGAGAAGGGGCATATCTTGGTTTTGTGAGAGATCTGAAGCGTCCTCAGATTTCTAAAACGTCAGACTACAAAAAGGGCGGAGGTTTTGAGTATGTGGGCAGCATCATGCCCATAGAGAGATACCCTGAATGCTACAGGAAGGGACGTGAGATCTCGGAGAGACATGGTATCCCGTATACGGTTACCGGGCGTTGCGTTGGAGCAGGTCACAGTATGATGTTCGCATGGACCTATGCCTTTAACCGGGCAGATCCGGAAACTATTATACAAGCACGAAGAGCCCTCCACGAGACAGATGACCTTGTTTTGCAATTAGGTGGAGTCATATGGAAACCGGGCACTTATGGGCAAAAACTTATTTTGGAGCGGCTTGATCCGGGTACAAGGGAGCTCATGGGGAAGATAAAAAAACTTATTGATCCGAATGGGATAATGAACCCGGGCAACTGGGAGGTGGCGTAATGTCCCTTGCCGAGTTTAAGTACGCAGACATAATACATCGATGCTTCAGGTGCGGCTATTGTAAATTCCCCCTTAACTGGGAAGACGTGAATAATTGTCCCCCTTATGCCCGCTTTCGTATGGAAAGCTACTCATGCGGGGGGAGGCTTTGGCTCATCAGGGCATGGCTTAACGAACAGATTGACTGGACAGAACACCTTGCAGAAATTCTTTACTCCTGTACCACCTGTAAAAACTGTGTAATCAAATGCCCCCTTCGTTTTAACGTTGACATTGTAAATATGGTTATAGCAGCGAGGGGTGAAATGGTGGAGTCGGGAAGAGTGCCATCGGCTGTGAAACGGTTTCTCGAAAACGTAGAGTTATATGGAAACCCTTATGGTGAATCCAGGATCAGACGAGGTGAGTGGGCTGATGGAACAGGTGTTGAAAAATATCATGGGCAGGAATACCTTTTCTATGTTGGATGTACAGGGTCATATGATACCAGGGCTCAGAAGGCGGCGAGGGCATTGGCCGAGGCAATGAAAAGAGCAGGGGTTTCTTTTGGAGTGCTGGGTGCCGAAGAAAATTGTGATGGCAACGAGGTGCACAAGCTGGGAGAATCAGGGCTGTTTGAAATTTTGGCCGAAAACAATATAGCGCAGCTCAAGGATACAGGCGTTCAAAAAATCATAACTTTCTCCCCCCACGCATACAATGCGATGAAAAACTATTACCATCGATATGGTGGAAATTTTGAGGTTTTTCATTATACGCAAATACTCCATGGCCTTATTGAAAATGGGAAAATAAACAATCTAAGAGGCCCTAGCATAAAGATAACATTCCACGATCCCTGTTTTCTAGGGCGTTGGAATGAAGAGTATGAAGCTCCCAGGGCTATACTGAGGGCCGTCGAGGGGGTAGAGCTTATCGAGATGAACAAAAATAGGGAAGGGGCATTATGCTGCGGCGGCGGTGGGGGTAATTTCCAGATAGATCTTTTGGGTGGTAGCGAAAATAGCCCTGCCCGCAGAAGGGTGCGGGAAGCTTATGAAACAGGCGCGAACATCCTTGCCGTTGCCTGTCCCAAGTGCCTCGTAATGCTCAATGATGCTGTTAAGTCAGAGGAACTTGCAGACGGACTGGAAGTGATGGATATTTCAGAAATAGTCACGAAGGGCTTGGTGAATAAAGTTATTTGAAACAGATGCTGCAATGGATTGTTGAACATGGTTAACGTACTTATCGTCTACCACTCACAGTCTGGAAATACGGAAAAGCTTGCTCGGTCTATTGCCCAGGGAGTTGCCGATACTGAAGACGCATGTGCAACTTTCAAACATGCCTCCAACGCAACGACTCAGGATGTAAGGGACTGTGACGCAATTGTAATCTGCTCGCCCGAGTATTTTGGCTATATGGCAGGCGCCATAAAAGATTTTTTTGACAGGACTTACGAAGAATTAAAAGACGACCAAAGGATATGGAAAAAACCATATTGTATAGTTATCAGCGCTGGCAATGATGGAAGCTTTGCTCTTTCCCATATAGAGCGCATATGCAAAGGATATCGTTTTAAAAAGGTTCAGCATCCAATTACCTGCAAGGGTTCTGTTACAGAAGAGATGGTCAGGAAATGTTTTGATCTCGGCATGACCATTGCCGAAGGAATCAAAGCAAAAATATTTTAGCTACTTTTGCTTCATCGACACAGGCATTCTTACAGCGATAACCTCCCCGCGGGCGCACACAGTTCCTTTTGCAGAGATCTCGACCGAGACAGATACTTTGCGTTTTTCCAACTCCTTCACCTTCCCTCTTGCCTCAAGTTGCACGCCCAGGGGTGTAGGGTGGATGTAATCCACTTTCAAAGAAGCTGTGACAAAGCGCAACCTCGGTTCCTCATCCATAGCCCTCCCTTCGGCACGGCATGTTGCGGCAGCAGCAGTGCCCACGCCATGACAGTCAATAAGTGATGCGATCAGTCCGCCATATACAAAACCTGGCGTTGCTATGTGATACGGTTTTGGCATGAGATGGGCAACCGATTCCTCGCCATCCCAATAGCTCTTGATGTGCAGGCCTTGCTCATTCAGGCGGCCGCAACCATAACAATAACTTACTTCATCTGCATAATAATCCTGAAACGATTTATCTTCCATGGTGCAATCCTTCCCTTTAATAACGATGCTACTATATCAGATTTTGTGTGAACATGCCACGGAGTAACAACTGCATATTTCAAAAATCTATAAATCATAACAGTAACGTTGTTACGGGAGTTTTGACAAACTGGCGATACTTCATATTAGGGTCTTGACAAGTGCATACTGACAACTCAAATTATTGTAAAATATTTGCTTAATGAACCGGAAAATGGAGGTATGTATGCCGACCTATGACTATCAGTGTGGCAAGTGTCAGAATGAGTTTACCCTAATCCTGAGCATGAGTGAACGCGAGAAGAAGAAAATCCGATGCCCAAAATGCAAAAGCACGAAGGTTAAGCAGCTTATGTCTGCATTTACGGCAAAGACGAGTCGAAAAAGCTAATCATTTTTTGCCGTACGTACGCTCGATGGAACAATCGTAGCAGCAGCGATCGTTTTCGCCGTAATTGTGTTCTTTGCACACAAATTTGCCACAATAGGTACACTGGGCAACCTCAACGACTGACTCGCACATCTGTTCGTCACAAATCCTGTTGCCCTTCTCATCGTACTTCCGCTGAGATCTCTGCCTTAGCTGGTCAACCTCTCTATTTTTTTCATCCACAAGGGCTGACATAATGTCTGGCCTTGCCAATGATATAAATTCAGAGACATGCATTTCTATAAGAGCATTTCTTGCCAGCTCATCGGGCGTCTTGCGTGTTATGTCTTCTTCTATCATCTTGATGTGATCAAGGTTGTCATCATCAAGCTTTAGCCCTAATCGTTCAATGTCTTGCAGGATTCCCATGTGGTCTCGCAAATAAATCTGGTTACGGGGAATGGGTTACAAGGTTATGGGAACAATGTAAAAAACTTTTTTCCCTATTACCTCTGACCTCGAACCTATAGCCAAGGGGCGTGGGCGTCCCTTATTTGCTTTCCTTCTTTCCTTTCTTTTTTGGCCTGGTCTTCCCGTATGTCCCTCGTGATATTTTGCCCCGTTTAGTTCGTTGATCGCCTTTTCCCATTCTTTCTCCTTATAAAAAACTGGTTAATCACCGAATTTTATTTTCGCCACTATAAACTTATTACTTCATTGTGGAGGAGTAAGTCAAGTATATCGTCCATGGTAACGGCCTTTCCTACTATAACTGCATCCGCTATGCAGAGATCATGGAGGCACAGGATCCCACCGAGAACCTTTACGCCGGCCATTTCCAGCATCCGGAGAGGCCCTGAGGCGGGCGATTCAGCTGTCATGAGCTTAACCGCCGTATTCCACAGTATTATCGCCTCTGGTTTGTCAGTTCTCTTCAACAAGGTGTTGAGTAATGTCATAAGTATTTCAAATCCAAGCGTCTCATCGTGTTGTCCGATATATTCCGAATTTAACAAAATTACCTTTCCATTCATGCTTATTCTCCTAAATTTGATTCTATTTCTTGAATCGCCACATCGGTTTCCTCCTAACGATGACATAAACGAAGATAGTGTCGTTTTTTTCGACTATGTGTCAGTTTTTACATTCTTCAACTTACAACTTAAAACTCATAACTCAAAACTGTCTTTCAATGCCATTCCCACTCGATAAATGGTTTTTCAAGGTCTGCCATGGCATTGACAATGAGTTCAACGAGGCCGCCATAGAAAATGCTGCAATCGTCCCAGACACTGTAATAGCTGAAAAGGTCTCGTATCTGTCCCTTACAGTTGGAACATGGGGCGCACACATATTTCCTGACATCCGGCGAGATGACATCCTGAAAGACCTCGAGTATCTGTTTTAGCTTAACACGACCAGAGACAACGCTTCGCCAGTCAGGAAAATTCATGGATTGCATAATTGCGAATCCGCTTCCGCCACCACAGCAGTAATTGTCTACACCGTGGGGTTCCATTTCCCGAAACTGAGGGCAGATTTTCCTCAGGATTTCTCTCTGAGGCTCCACTATCCCCATTAGTCGTACCATGTTGCAAGGATCGTGAAGGGTTACCGGAAAATTATTTTTGGAGGGGTCCAATTTTATCTTTCCGCTTGTAACGATATTATGAAGGATAGGAAGAGCACTTTCTCTTGGGATATTAAGATCTCCCGTGAGTATCCTGTCAGCAACAACAATCATGGCCTTGTGGGCATGACCGCATTCACCTACGTTTATTTTTTTTACTCCGAGATCCCTCGCAATTTCAGCCTGCCGTGTGGCCACGCGGGCGAGTTGGATATCATCATACCAGACACCATAATTTACTGCATCATATCCGACAGTTTCGCTTGAGAGCGTCCAGTCAATTCCGGCCGCATCAAAAATGATTGCGAAGGCTTCTGTGTTCTCTGGCCAGGACATGAATTCGCCGGCATTGTGGAGCAATAGAATATCTGCTCCTTTCTTATCGACGGGAATTTTAATTCTGCGACCGATCTTTTCCTCAATATCATCTTCCATAAATTCGATGATATTTCCCAGGGCCTTGGGATTGATGCCTGTGCTTGACCCAACCTTAAGCTGTTGCACAGTACCTTGTTCATGGAGTTCTTTCGGGGCAATCCCCATTTCCTGGCTGAAGAGTTTTCGAATCTCATGGCTGATGAGCCCGTTGTCGATCCCGAGGGGACAAACCTGAGCGCACTTACGGCACAAGGTGCACCGATACGCCAGTTCACCAAGACGGGCGATAAGTGTCCAGTTAAGTTCTATCTCGCTTCCCGTCAATTTGAGAAATACCTTGTTTTTCTTTTTTATATATTTGTCAATGATGCGCCTTAGAACCTCTGGCCGAAAAGTAGGCCGGTAGATTTCCTTCCGGCCACTTGCGATATAAGCCGGGCATGAATCGTTGCAGATCTGGCACTTGACGCAGTACTCGATGGAATGATACAAGGGCTGAAGGAATGTCCAGTTATTTTCTTTTTCAAACAGCTTTGCCAGGCCGGAAAGGAATTTACGAACGAACATTTCTGCTTCAGCTTTATCTTGCGGCTTAGGGATTCCGACACCAACCACACCGTCGAGAGAGGATTCATAGCGCACTTTCTGATCTTGGGAAAGCTCCCGCATAGCAGGATCTTTTTCAGGATTGTCATACGGGTAGGGCAGGGGTACAAGGTCTTTTGGGTCTATCCTTACGAGCTGGTCAGATTCTTTGCTAATGTCCTTGATTCTCACTTTTTGTCCTTCGTAGCTTCTTCCCAAGTCTGCCCTGCCTTAATGTGCGGTGCTGACCATGTAATCCTCTTTTTCAAAACTTGACTGATGGCCTTTTCCATTGCGCCTCCTTTCATGTTAGGCCTCGTGTCCCATTGAACGCCAAAAAAGGCGAAGGCTCTTGTGATATAATGAAATCCTGGTGTGAATGGAAGATAAATCAAATGAAGAGCATTAAGAAATATGAACACCCCAAGCAACCCTGAGATTTCGGTTGGTTTGAATTGGATCATTCCCACAAAAAAAGCCACATATCCTGAAAAGTGAAGATCACTGGTCGCCAATAGGATGAAACCGATCAAACTGATTCCAATAGAGACACAATAGCCAATGAAGGTCAGAAGGGGCGTGTAAAGCCTTAGGTCACGGTTATTGATTCTGTAAAACATCAGCCCAATATTCCCAATGATACCCGCAGCAAAGCTGATTATACCAAGCATAATTCTCAAAACCAAGAGGCTTTCTACGGCATTATCAATAGAGCCATTGACTTGATCATAAAACATGACCGCTCCTGCGGCAATGGTAATGCACAAAATTTGAAAAATAATCAGACCAACAAAGCCAATGTGGGCGATGTAAAGAAATATCCAGTAAACCTTATTATGAGAAAAATACGAAGGAAACCATAGGTACTCTCTCAAAAAAAGCCACACTCTGGACAATCGCCATTTGTTTGACCGAGATGCCTGTTGTCCGGATACCGCTACAATATCGTCTCGTTGAAACGGCTTGGATGCATCTGCCGACGTAAATAATTCCCATCTCAGGTGAACCGGCATCCGGACATATTTAATCACCTTTGAGCCGTAAGCAACGACAATGAAGGCGTAAGCAAAGTAGGTGAACAGAGCGAGAAAGATATCCATGATCAGTTCGGAGTTCGGAGTTCAAAGTTCGGAGTGTAGAATGAATCGTCTCCGAACTAATCACCCAGAACTAAAACTGGCGCACGAAGCGCCTACACGCACCCTGTAGGTTTGGGCAAGCCCGCAACCTTGCACGCACCCTTCGCTGGTCCACCAGGAAAAAGCTGATAGATGGTTTTCAAATCGATCCCGGTTTGTTTTACCAGCATCCGGATAGGGGGCGCAATCTCGTATTTCAAATAGTAATCCCGTAAATAATTAACGAGCTTCCAATGGTCCTCGCCCATGGGATAGGCCTGTTCGACCTTTGCCAGGTCTTCAGCTACCTCTTTATTCCATTTTTCTGGTTCCTGGATAAAGCCGTCCTCATCAATTTCGATTTCTATACCGCCAAGTGTTGCTTTTGCCATTCCTAACCTCCTATTTCGTAATATACTGTGCCGGCTCTGCATCAAATTTCTTTTTACAGGCCTTGCAACAAAAATGATATTCTTTGCCTTCGTGGGTCGATATTGCCCGTGGCGCAGCCCGTACTGCGCCATAAAGCTTCGCCACCTGGGAACCAACTTCGATCTCCATCCCGCATACAGGGCATTTGACTGTCTCTGTTCCTTCAGCCATGACCTACCTCCTGAGACGATTCTCGCTCAAATGTGGGTTTGTCACCCTGAGCTTTTCGTGATGCAACTGATACAAATGATTTTGCCCAACTCGGGGTTCCTGAGGCATGGATATGAGTAAATGAAGCAAAAATGTTGCGGTACACAATGCCATCCATTTTGCCGTCAATGCCCTGGCCCCGGGACAATTCAAGGGCACAGTGCAGTCCTTTGGTCGTAGTAAGCCTTGAATGATGAAATTCATGACCACGAATTCGAGCGCCTACAGGGTAAAAAGGATTTTCATACAGTACTCCTGCCTCTACATACCCATGAGCTTGAGGTTTCCTGAAAAATTCTATCGAAGAAGGAATCACGCCGACGCCTTTGTATGAAATCCCATCAAAAATAATTTCATCACATAAATACATGAGGCCTGCACATTCTGCGTAGACTGGAATACCATCCTCTATGGAGGCGGCAATGTGTTCCCGTAAAGTTACATTGCGTTGAAGCATGTCCAGGTATAGTTCCGGAAAACCTCCACCGATATAAAGACCATCAACGGCAGGGAATTTCTGGTCGCCCGTTGCATCGATAAAGACAAGTTCTGCCCCTTCCTGCTCAAGGGCCTCGAAATTCTCCGGATAATAGAAATGGAAAGCCCTATCCAATATGACCCCGATACGGATTGTTGTCTTTGTCCTCTGTGGCGCTGGGAGGAGACTGACAGGCAAATCCGGGGCAGTTCTTGCAATAGACAGCAGACTATCTGTGTCTACATGTTTTTCTATTACACGGAGGATACGTTCAACGGCAATTGTTCCTGCAGCTGCTTCCCGAAAAGGAACAAGGCCCAGGTGACGTTCATCAATAGCAAGGGCCGGGTTTCGTGGAATACAACCAAGAACAGGAATTTTACAGTAACGTTCTACCGCATTGGTAAGTTTTTTTTCGTGTCGAAGCCCGGCCACGTTATTCAGAATGACGCCAGCCACATGTGTACCTTCTTCGAAATCCATGTAACCTTTTATCAGGGCAGCAACGCTCCTTGTCATGCGGGCAGTGTTTACCACAAGGACAACAGGGGTTTTGAGCATTCTTGCCAGGTGGGCGGAACTGCCTTCACTTCCTCCATCAACACCATCGTATAAACCCATATTTCCTTCAATAATGGCAAAATCATTTCCCAACGAAGATTTACAAAAATCATTGATCAATACATCATGTGACATGAGAAACGCATCAAGATTTCTACAAGTTTTCCCTGATGCTGCTGAAAGCCACGATGCATCAATATAATCAGGCCCCTTCTTAAAGGGCTGTACGGTAATCCCTATCTTGCGAAAGAAAGCGCACAGCCCTATGCTGACCACTGTTTTTCCTGATCGGCCATTCGGTGCCCCGATCATAATGCGGGGCGGCACTCTCTGTTTATCCTGCATTGAGCCTCACGCCTGTTTCCGTATTTCTAAGCGTCCTTCAGCTTGATGAAAGATGCGCCAAGATAGATATATTCGATCTTTCCTTCTTTGCTAAGTTCCGCAATAGCCTTATCTACAAGGTGCTTATCGGCATCGATGGCCTTGGCAACTTCCTTGTTCTTTGCTTTGCTTACCGTTTTTAAGTATTCAACTACCTTGTTTTTCAGTTCACTGCTAACCTCATCTGACAATGGCCTAACCTCCTTTTTCTACCACTTGAACATTGTGGTTGAACGAAAAGTCTCAACTGCGTGGCTGAAGTCATCAATGTGCTGTTCGGTGAACGGTATGCCGGTTTTTCTAAAAAAGGCTTCCCAACCTATTCGTTCGATCCATTCGCCGAGTCGCTCGGCAGGCTTTGCGTCGGTTCCATAAACATCGATGATGTTTACTATTACGTCAACAACCTCCTGCCAGCGAGGAGGTTTATTTGGCAGGAAAGGCACAACCATCCTTGAAAACATGGGTGGTTTCCGGGCATTCGGTACTTTACCTCCTGCGTAAATAGCTACCCCATCCCCTTCCGCGTCTGCAAGGGGCATTGCCGGGCAGACCGTATAACAGTTGCCGCAATACATACATAGGTCTTCCCTCACTGCCACACTCTTGATATTGGCATCAGGATGGCGTCTTATGGCACCGGTAGGGCAGGATTGGATGGTAGTAGGAATTTCACACTGCGCCATAACACGCTCATGATCAGGCTTTGGAGGCTTGGTGTGAACACCGACAACTGCTATATCAGAACAATGCACGGCACCGCACATATTGATACAACATCCTACGGCTATCCGGAGGTGGTTTGGCAGCTTCGTATTTATGAAATGGTCATATACTCCGTCCATAATTGCTTTCACGAGGCCTGACGCGTCTGTTGCGGCACTGTGGCAGTGAACCCACCCCTGGGTGTGGACAACGTTGGAAATTGAATGACCTGTCCCTCCAACTGGCAACCCCATGGCATTCAGTGCGCCAATGATCTTGTCCACCTTCGACTCGTCGGTGGTCATAAATTCTATATTGGAGCGGCTTGTAAAACGAAGGTGGCCGTCACAGAACTCATCGGCAATATCACAAATATCCCGAATGAAATCGATGCTAAGCAGCCTGGGAGATCCTGCCCGTATGGTATAAAGTTGTTCGCCGTTCTCAGAAACGTGTTTAAGCACGCCAGGACGAACACGTTCATGGTACTTCCATGTGCCATAATTTCTCTGAATTGCTTTTGGGAGCATACCCCAGAAATCAGGTGGTCCTATATCAGTTTTTCCCATGGTAAGGCCTCCTTTCAAGTCTATTTATCAAAAAATACATACGGATTGGACCGTGGATATTTCACCATCTGCGGTACAGGCTTCAGGCCGATTTCCCTCAGAAAGGTTTTGAATCCCATTCTCTCGATCAGCTCCGCAACCCTCTCTCGAGTCCTTCCGTTTTCATCCCACCAGTCCCAAATCTTTCTCAGTAAATCCTTGAGTTCCTCATACGGTGGTTCGAGTTTCATAAACGGCACGAGTACCCAGGAGAGGTAGGCCCCTTTGATGATAGGCGCTTTACCGCCAATGAGGATTGTGGCACCTCTTTCAATACCAGGCCTGATTGCCTTGGTCATCAAATTTATACAGTGCATGCAGCGAACACACTCTTCTGCCTTTACCGTAAGCTCCCCTGTCTTCGGATCCAAATCGAGAGCTTCAGTTGGGCACCTGCGAACAACATGTTTTTCAACATTAAAACCATTTCTCAGGTAGTTTTGTACTTCTGCCTGGTCTATCCTGATGGAGTCTTTCCACGTGCCTATGATAGTAAAATCTGCCCTGGCAATGGAAGCAACGCAATCGTTCGGGCATCCTGATGCCTTGATCTTAAACTTATAGGGCCATCTGGGACGATGTATTTCGTCCTGAAACTCCTGCGTCAGGTCACGGATCAGCCCAAGGGTGTCTATATTTGACCACTCGCAGCGTGACTGGCCAATACACGCAGAAATGGTTCGTAGAGCTGAACCGGATCCGCCAAGGTCGAATCCTGCTTCAGTTAGCGCATCAAAACATGGTTGGAGATTCTCTGTTGTTGTGCCGAGGAGGATGATGTCACCCGTTGAACCATGCATATTTGTGAGACCGCTTCCATATTGTTCCCAGATGTCACATATCTTCCGTAACGAGTCGGTTGTGTAATACCATCCTGCAGGCTGATTTACCCGAATGGTATGGAACATTGCAGCGTTTGGAAATTCATCAGGGGAGTCGCAATACCGACCGATAACACCGGCACCATATCCTGTGACACCGACAATCCCGCCATGTTTCCAGTGAGTCACCCTATCCCTATAGGATTTTTCGAGAACCCCCAGAAGGTCCTTGGCTGCTTTATTTTTTTTCGCCGCTTTCTTGATCTCTGTGATGAAGCTCGGCCATGGCCCTTTTTCGAGTTCATCCAATAAAGGGGTTTCATCTGCCATATGGGTCACCTCCAAAGCGTATTTGACTTACATGTATGTGAAGTGCACTCCATAAAGACCATTGCAAGTGCACAAAAAAGGAGGGAAGCAATATTCAAGAAATAGATTTTATTCATAGGCATCTATTTGCATAGACGATATAGAAAACCCTATTTCATTATTATTTTGCAACAATAAATTCTTTATAGCAACGAAATGAACCCTTGTCAATGAACTGTATAAATTTAAAAATGACGACGGAAAAATGGAAGGGGCAACCAAAGAAAACATTCGGCACAAAGCATGTGGCATTGAGTATGAAAGGGAAAGCCAAAACACGCGATCTCCTTAATTTGTGTTTGGGTATTCAGGAAGTCTGAAGGGAAGAATAAAACCATAGACGTGACCATAGAGGTGGTTTATATTTAACAATAATTTGAGAAATAGCGCAGAAAAAATAAAAAAAGGAGGATGAGATGAAAAGTAAAGAATTGCAGAAGAAGCTGGCAGCATCTATGAGGCGCTGGCAAAAGTTAGAGAACAGTGCTATTGTCTCAACGGGTTATGTTATGGAAAAGACAGAGAATCCCATCATTCGTCTTGTCATGGAGATTATTCAGCGTGACTCCCAGATGCACTACCTTGTCCAGCAGTGGATTGCGGACAGTGTTGAATCAAAAACCGTGAGTCTGAACCCAGATGAACTAAAAAAAATCTGGAGTCTCATCGAACGCCATACGGAAATTGAAGAAACAATGGTAGAAATTGTCAAGGAAACCCTGGATTCCCTAAAAGGAAAAAAAATGTACATACAGGAATATTTGCTAAAATACCTCCAGGAAGATGAAATAAAACATACCAGTCTTCTCACATCACTGGAAGAACTAAAGAAAGGTATGATGCCGTAAGGCACCCCCTCGTAAGGGATTGGGGTTTGAGAGGGCGCCTTACTCCACGGGCCTACTTCACAATTTTTCTGAATGCCGGAGATGCTGAGAATTTTGGTACTTTCTTCGCAGCAATCTTCATCGGCTTGCCAGTCTGAGGGTTTCTTCCCGTGCGGGCCTTTCTTTTTGATACCGAGAAGGTTCCGAATCCGACAAGTCTCAACTTGTCGCCCTTTTTAATGGCTTCTTTTACCACATCAACGAAGCCATTGACGGCTCTTTCAGCCTGGGCTTTGTTCAATTTACATTTGGTTGCTATCTTTGCGACGAGTTCTGCTTTTGTCATTCTGTATCACCTCCTTTCCTTTTGTTCTATGTTCCAGTCTTTTAGTGTTCATGCCACCCAGTCATCATCGCAGGAATAGTGAGCACATTCAGCAACACTGGCAACCTCTACAAGAGCATGAGTGTTGAAGGTGGAAGGGGCTTGTGGCCCCCTCCTTATTTCTTCTTCGCTGGAGCTTTTTTCGTTGCTGCTTTTTTTGCTGGAGCTTTTTTCTTTGTTGGCATCTGTGCTCACCTCCTTTTATTGAGTTTCTTGCTCCCTCTCGTCCAGTGAAATTTTTCCCCTCCGTATAAGCAACCTCAGGAAAACGGACACGTTCATCCCGAGAGCGGAAGCCCTTCTTTCAAGAATCTCATATTCTTCGCGATTGAGACGGACTATGACTGGAATAGATTTTTTTTCTTTGTCGGCTTTTATTTTTGCCATTGTATGCTATTAATTATACAGAATAGATATAATAAATTAATAATGTCAAGAAAAAAATATATAAAAAATAAAAAAAGTTAATAATATAATACTTAATAAATATCTAATTATAATAATATAATTATTAAAAGTTAATAAAAATATAACAATAATATTTTATAATGATTAATAAAAGATTAAATAAAAATAAAATATAAATTACAATAATATATAATAACATAATATTAGATATTTAATGTAATACAAAAAGAGAGATATCAAGAATCTGGCTGGAGTATTTTTTATAAAAAAGGGGCTGAAGATAATCCAGCCCCTCCGGTTTTTTTCACTATCAGCTATCAGCTGAAAGCTTAAATCTATTTCATGTTGATTTCTTCTTATACAACGGAGACATATTTCTCAGAAAAACAACAGCATCCTTGAAAACTTCCATTGCCCTATCCAGCTCCTCCATCGTGTTCATGATACCAAAGGAAAATATCAGAGTGCCCTGTGCAGCGGCGTAATCGCATCCGGTGGCAAGTAAAACGTGAGAAGCACGCAAGGAGCCTGAAGCGCATGCTGATCGTGTCGATGCACATATCCCTTTTTCATCAAGCATGAGAATCATTGACTCTCCTTCCACATAGTGAACAGAAAATGAGACAAGATGAGGGAGGCATTCAGTGGGGTGACCATTGATTTCAATGGCCTCAATGGTTTTTACCTTATCAATCCATGTCTGACGAAGCTGGCGAAGGTGTTGTATTCGCTGAGGCATTTCATTCTTTGCCAGCTCTGCCGCTTTACCCATGCCGACGATACCGACCATATTCTCGGTTCCGGCCCTCTGCCCGTTCTCCTGCATGCCACCCTCGATGATCGGGAGAATGCGAGTTTTTGGACGGATATACAAGGCGCCAACTCCAGAAGGTCCATAGAATTGATTGGCAGCCATGCTCACCAGGTCAACACCCATGGCATCAACATCAAAGGGAATGACCCCTGCTGAAGCGATTGCGTCAGTGTGAAAAATAATTCCCCGGGCGCGGGTAATCTTGCCGATTTCTGCAATAGGCTCAATGGTTCCTATCTCATTGTTGGCATGCATGATGGTAACAAGAACTGTTTCATTTGTTATTGCGCGCTCCACATCCTTCGGATCAACAAGCCCATAGTTATCGACAGGCAATGAAGTGACGTGATAACCCATTCGCATCAACATCCTCAAGGACTTGGATACAGACTGATGTTCTATGTTGGATGTGATGATATGCTTCCCTTTGTCGTGAGTGGCCATAGCCACGCCTTTGATGGCATGGTTGATTGATTCGGTGCCGCCTGAAGTAAAGACGATTTCTTGCGGTTTAGCGTTGATTAGCGCTGCTGTCTGCTCCCGCGCTGTCTCCAGTGCTTCCGATGCAGCATCACCCAGGCTGTGCTGGCTCACAGGGTTACCGTAATTATTATTAATATAGTTGATCATCACCTTTTTGACATCAGGATGGATGGGTGTGCCGGAAATATGGTCGAAGTATAGTATTTTCATATTTGCCTCTTTTCGTAGTGTAATGTTAATCGTGATCGTGTTCTACTGTCGGTTTACCGCATCTCACACAGAAGGGAGCCGTTTCTGGCTGATCGTAGTCGCAATAAGGACAGTAACAGTGTTTTTCATGAGAATCAATGTGTTCAAGACCTTCATCAGGTCTCTTGCGAACCCTGCCCTCTTTTCGGTCAATGTAGTCCTGGATTGCCTTCTGTAAAGCATCTGCGCCGAGGTTTGAACAGTGCATCTTGTTTTTTGGAAGGCCACCAAGTTGCTCAGCCACTGATTTATTGGTAATTTGCATGGCCTCCTCGAGGGTCTTACCTTTTGCCATATCTGTTACCATACTTGAAACGGCAATTGCCGCTCCGCATCCGAAAGTCTCGAACTTGATATCATCGATCTTATCGTCTTTGACCTTGATCATTATCTTCATCATATCTCCGCACACAGGGTTGCCAACCTGACCAACGCCGTCAGGATTTTCTATAGTGCCAACGTTGTGGGGATTTTTGAAATGCTCCATAACAGTTTCGGAATATTGCATAATAACCTCCTTAGGGTAAGGTTTCTCGTTAAGTATAAATCATTTTTTTTGCAGTGAAAAGGGGTAAGTAGTTGACAACCAAGAAAAATCGGCTATAGTTTTATAGGGGTTTTTTGTAGATTTTTTAAATCTATAGTTTAAGGGGGTGTTTCAATGGCAGAAAATAAGCAGAAGATTGATTTTACGACGCTCTGGAAAAAAGATGACTGGATGTCAGTATGGATAGGTTTTCTTATCCTGATCATCTTTATGGCAGGGGCAACGTTCAAGCTTCCCGGATGGAAGTGGATGACTGATGGTGCATTTTTTGAAAAAGCTGCGGCTTTACCGGCCAAGGCTGAAGCCCTTGCCAAAGAAGCCGAAGGAAAGGGTGATTCTGGGGTCCAGACGGCTGCCATGGGCTTAAAAAATGCACTTGAGGGAAAAGACAGGAAGGCAATCGGTGATGCGGCGGGGGTTCTGGAAAAAGCAGGAAAAGATGCCAAGGACAAGGATATCAAGAAGAAAGCCGAAAAGATGGGCAAAGACATAAAAGGTGATGCCGGTAGTACCGCTGGTAAGGTATTTTCCGGGGAAAATATGACGAGGGCCTTCTGGCTCCTGATAGGGCTGTGGATCCTTGGTGGCATCGGTATGGCCATTATGGGTTTGGGCTTTGGCAAGTTTACCCTTGGCTTTCCGATTGTTTTTATCCTGTCGGCTCTTGCTTTCTTTGTGGCAGGCAACTCAGTGATCAATTACTACGGTCTTGAGGTTGTTTTCTGGGCATTGCTTTTTGGTCTTATAATCAGTAACGTCTTTGGCGTTCCTGAGTGGCTGAAAACAGCCATTAAAACTGAATTTTTCATCAAGATCGGCCTTGTACTCCTTGGCGCAGAAGTCCTCTTTACCACAATCGCTAAGGTTGGCGCTTATGGAATGATCCAGTCGATCATCGTAATCGTCGCTGTTTTCTATGTTTGCTACTGGGTTGCCAAAAAACTTGGACTCGATGATGAATTTGCATCGATTCTTGGTACGGCAGTTTCAATCTGCGGTGTTTCAGCGGCTATTGCAGCCGGCGGAGCTGTTAAAGGCGACCAGAAGAAGATAAGCCATACCATCTCACTCGTTCTCCTGTGTGCAATCCCAATGCTGATATTCCAGCCGCTCATTGCCAAGGCGGTGGGTATGCTGCCTGCCGTAGCAGGTGCCTGGATTGGGGGAACAATTGACACGACTGGTGCCGTTGTTGCTGCCGGTGCGATTGCCGGAGAAGCGGCCATGGCAGTAGCAGTTGTAGTAAAAATGGCCCAGAACGTTCTCATTGGTTTCGCAGCCTTCTTCCTTGCCATATGGTTTACATTCAAGGGGCAGGCGGCTGGAGAAAAACCGAGTCTTATGGAGATTTGGTTCAGATTCCCAAAATTTGTTGTGGGTTTTATTATTGCATCAATTGTTTTTTCTTTCTTTATGAGCGAGGCGAGCGTGAAGGCAGTTACAAGCGTTACAGCAGGATTAAGAGGCTGGTGGTTCACCATGGCATTCCTTTGCATCGGTCTTGAGACAAAGTTTAAGGACCTGGTTGCTATGGGTGGTGGCAGGCCGGCGGCAGCATTTCTCATTGCCCAGGCATTCAACATTCTGTGGACACTGCTTTTTGCATACCTTATTTTTGGCGGGATACTCTTTCCGACACCGAAGTTTTAATGGCATAGGGCAGAGGGCATAGGCCAGAGAGTAAGAACAAGAAGGGGGGGGGTGAGCAGTAAAAAACTGCTTGCTCCCCTTCTTGTATGGATACGGGGTGAGGATGATAACCTTGATGCATTATCGTGATAACCAACTCGGGTATTCGATGCCAAAGGGCCAAGAATATCCGGATAATGATGATGGTCTGTAGAGCAAGAAGTTGGGTTCAAAAGACGTGAAATTGAGGCCTATATGGGAGGTAATTTCTTACGAGTCATTAAACAGTCTATTGGATAGGTTGAACTTTATTTCCAGGAAATGCTCGTGGAGTTTAAAATACACTGCTTATATTCATTAATGTTCAGAATCCGAGCATCTTGTGGCAGGTTCTGCAGGAAACTGGAGGATCAGGCATTGGCGACTCCTCTGGGCGACGGAGTTCAAGAAGGGAGGCGTACGATTCCTTCCATTTATTTCTCCTGCAAATGAAGGCATCCCTGAATTCCTCGTACTCCTTCCTGGTCCATATCGTGTCCATGGATTCCGTAAAGATATTACCAAATGTTACAGGAAGTGTTGGGTATTCAGTACCACAATAGACCCTCGTGAACGGCGGCGATACTGGCGGGTTAAGAAAGACGCAGGGTGACACCTCGCCATCCACAGATATGTAAACGTTATCGAGGGGGTTTTCACTACACACTACCACGTTCTGCGGAGAGGCAGCAGGCAGGGAAAGACTGATTTTGAGTTTCCTGGCCTTGCCTGCTGCACCTTCTAAGATGGCCTTGTAAAGCGATCCTTCTTCGCATGTAAAGGTCTTCTGTTTATTCTGTTCCATGCTTGTTACCTGAATAATATTGAGCAGGACGATTTCATTGATGCCGACCTCGTGGGCCAGGTCAAGGAGAATGGGGACCTCATGAACATTCTCTTTCAGCATCAAATAGACAATGTGAAGTTTTGGTTTTCCAGAATAATTGGAACGGGTTAGCTCCTTCATTGTTTTTATCGATGACATAAGGGCGTCAAAATCCGAATTTACCCGAATGGTATTATGGGTTTGCGCAGTTGCTCCTGAGAGTGAAAACCCCATATAGTCAACACCTGCATCTACAATCTGACGCGCATAGTCGCGTGTGAGGCCCATGCCGCTTGTAACGAATCCGACTTCAGGCCCTGCTGATTTGGCCAGACGGATAAAATCTGTCAGATTCTTGTGAAGCAAAGACTCCCCCCACCCTTCGAGGACCACACTTTTTACATTAGGCAGGTAGGGTACAATCTTTTCAAAATCGTTGGAGCTCATATCCTTCCGATTCCATTCTTTGCATGCAGTTTTTATGCACATGGCGCACTGGAGAGCACATCTCGTAGTAATCTCGATCTGCCATGCGCCGAATCGCTTCTTCCTTGTATCCTTTCTTAATCTGTCGAAAATACCCATGCTTTACAATCTTCCTAAAAGAGCGTCCATGATGGCAGTTCGTGATGTTTCATAGAGCATAAACTCATGGTTAAGAAAAGGAAGCCCTCCCCATTTTTGCTTAAAGAACGCTACACCCTTGTTGATAGCAAGGCCCAGGTTAATAAATTTTTTACCTTTTTTACGTGCAAGAGCAATTATCTCGGAAAGCAGCAAATCTGAAGCGCCCGGTATGTAATGTTTCCGGGAGGCAAAATTGAACATGTAGAATGCATAATCCCGTGAGCCATAATCTGCAACATCGAAGGCAATAAGTCTCCCTTCATGATCCAGTGCGTTCAATAGATGAACCGATCGAGAGGAGGCAATATATTCAGGAATTCTTGTGAAGATGCGCCGTGATTCCTCCGAAATCTGATGGGTAGCAAGAAATTCATCAACTATGGCTTTATGTTCGTCCTTCCATTTGGTGTTGTGCTCCATAGATACTTCGTGCGAAGCCCTGCGCACCATGGTTAAAACTTTAGGCGGAACGACAAGGTTATCGAGATCAAGTCTGTAGTAAGAGTCAGAATGTTGTTGGATAATCCTGGCGCTCCTTGGTGCTATTGTTGGAGTTATGAGGGATATACTATGGGGCTTCATTGCTTTCGAAGCAGCATCCAGGCTGGCCTCCATCTGTTTCTCATCAAACGTTACCTCGAGGGGGTATCCGATAAAAATCAAGGTCTCATCTTTTTTGTAGCAAAGATAGTGCTGAAATAGGTAGGGCTCAGCGCCGGACACGGAAACAACATACTCTACGAGATGCTCTGGTACGTATGCATGGTCATAGATATGTTTTAATTCTTCCTGGCCAATCATTGCCTGTATTGTGTTATCCTAAAGCCTTCCTGCTCAAGCATTTTTATAACACCCCGTATATGTGTTGTGCCGAGAAATATTGCAGCACCGCCTTCAGCGATGTATGGTCTCATTCTCTCAAAGAATACAGGATCACGATTCTCGATGATAGAAGGGCACCGTGTCGGAAACTCAGTGACAATATTGAGTAAGCCATCCAACGAACCTCTCAGGTACTGTTTTCTGTGGTGACGGGAGAACTTTTCCCAGTCTTTAAAATTGTTCACATAATTGACGATACGCTCAAAGGGAATGCCATCTAAAGCTCGAAGCTGCTCCACAATGGTTTCGAGGAAGACAACTTTCTTGCCAAGCTCTCGCGCAATGGAAAGGGCTTCAAGATCGACCGAATACTTCCATCCTCTTTTTACGAGATACCGAGACCAGAGCTGAAAAAAAGCCATCCATGGGCGCAACCCCTGGATTTCCCATGATAGAAGATCTTTATTTTCCAGTTTGAAAATATGCATGTAGGAAACCAGCGAACACTCCGTGAATTCCAATCCCCCTCCAAGTTCTTTATTGAGTTCTGCTACGGTTTTTTTGTCAAGAGCATCATATAGTGATGTGTCATTCTGAACAGCAAGGCCATATTCTCTCACTGCATCCATATTACTTTCATCGAGAGGCCCCTCGAAGAGAACAACATTGGCCTTATTGATAAGGTGTGTCAGGGATCTTCTGAAACTGTGGGGAAAAAAATGGGCTGTGCCGACGAGGAAATTCATACATCCATCCTTTTTGATTTCCCATACCATTCTCAGTTTTCTTTCCCAGGATGTCTTCATAACCTCGTCAACATTTTGTCAATCATGGTGTGTACACCTGTAATGCCTGATTGATATCTGCAAAATTCATAAGGGATTGTTGGCTTTCCGCCCCATTTCTCCTTGAAACGCCGGATACCGGGGCTTACGCCAAGACCTAAATTGACATAGCCTTTGCCTGATTCCCGTGCCATATTGACCATCTCGAAGAAAAGAAGGTCTGATGCGTGGGGGACATAGCGATCCTTCGAATGGCAACCGACAACATAGGTGGAAAAATCCTTTGCTGCAAGGTCTAAGATATAGAAAGCGGATAAGAAACCATTGAAATCCCTTGCATTGAGGACAAGTGTAGTCTCTGAACGGAGGACATAATCGGGCATGGCATGATAGAACTCGCGAATGAGGTTTCCAGGGTCTTCCCTTTCGATGAATTCTTTGGTGATGGCTTCATGTTCAGGAGTCATAGCCCTTGTTACCTCTATCATTAATCGTGAGGTTGCTTTTTCTGCAATTCGTCTCAAGGTTTTTTTGTTGTCAAAATCTTCAAAGGAGAGGGTATAATAAACGTCTGACTGTTTTTCCACGGAAGAAGAGAGAATCTCTGCAGGAAGATGGGACGCAATAATCGACCAGGAGTGTCCGGGGTAGCGCGAGGTCACATCTTTAAAGACAACAGACATGGTCTCCGGGGAAAACTCAAAATCGAGTGGATAGCCAACCAGGATACCCCAGGCATCGCCCACATAATAAAGATACCCTTCAGACAAAAAGGCCTCCCCGTTCGATATTGTCGTCATAAGGCTAACGATGTGCTCAGGCACATAGGCCTTGGAAAGAATCCACATTTCTTGATCAGGTGTAATCATTTTTCTTGTATCAATTGTAGCATACTTAGAAAGACAGTGAGGAGTCTGAAGTTCGGAGTTCTTGGTGACGGGCAAAACAAATAACTGGAACCCGGGCACTATTGACAATAGGATATTGGGCGTATAGAATCAGGGGTCAGCATGGATGAGATTGATAAAAAGATACTAAACCTGATTCAGGAGGAGTTTCCCCTCCACAAACGCCCGTATGCGGAGATTGGAAAGCATGTCGGTATTGGTGAAAAGGAGGCCATAGATCGGGTCCAAAGGCTCAAGGACGCAGGCATCATCAGGCGTATCGGTGTTGTCTTTGAGCCAAAAAAACTGGATTATACGAGCACCCTCTGTGGTGTTCACGTTGAAGAAGAGAGACTTATGGAATTAGTGGCGGCCATCAATAAACATACAGGTGTAACCCATAATTATGAGCGGGAAGGTAATCTCAATCTCTGGTTCACCATCATTGCCGACAAGGCTGAGGAAATCGATGCCTTTATCGAAGACCTCGAACGAAGGTTTGCTGTGAAGATTTACCGGTTCCCGAAAAAGCGGGTATTTAAGATTAAGACGTATTTTCCAGTTTAATGAACACTATATGACGGACGACCATCCCGCTGAAAGCGGGATTAGGACGAGGGACGATGGACGCAAAAGGAAAGTCGAGAAGATTGAATAGCGTCAGAGACTTGGACGTATATAATGTCGCTTTTGAAACAGCAATGATTATTTTCAAGATATCAAAAACGTTTCCAAAGGATGAAAAATATGCATTAACAGATCAGGTTCGAAGATCCTCACGATCAGTTTGCGCAAACCTCGCCGAAGGGTGGCGAAAGAGAAAGTATCAAGCTGTTTTTATCAATAAATTACTCGACGCTGCGCAGGAGGCTGCAGAAACCCAGACGTGGTTAGATTTTGCGCTGCACTGTGGTTATATTGACGACAATGTTTTTAGAGAACTTTACGAGAAGTATGAACATATTTTTGCTATGCTGAACACTATGGAGAAAAAAGCTGATGCGTTCTGTAAATGACTTGATTGCGTCTATCGTCCTAGCGAAGCCCCAGGGGTGGGCGAGCGATCGTCCCAGCCCTGAACTTGTTTCAGGGCGATCGTCCCTCTGCAATCACCCATTCCATGGGGGGCGGGTTGTTCTATGAAGCGCGTATTCCTCGTCGATGGTAACTCATACCTCTACCGTGCTTTTTTCGCAACTCCCCACCTTTCCAACTCAAAAGGCATACCTACAAATGCCACGTACGCGTTCATGAACATGATGCGGAAGCTCCTGAATGAGGAGAAGCCTGATACGCTCATTGTAGTTTTTGATTCCAAAGCGCCATCATTCCGTGAAGAGATATCAAAGGCCTACAAGGCGCAGAGGCCACCTATGCCTGGCAACCTGTCTGTCCAGATACCCTATGTAAAAGCTGTGCTTGATGCTATGGGACTTCCTGTGCTCGAAAAAGAAGGGTATGAAGCTGATGACATTATCGGAACTGTCACGGAACACCTGAAAAACAAAGGATCAGAGGTTGTCATTGTCACAAGCGACAAGGACATGATGCAGCTCGTGTCTGAAAATATAAAAATCCTCGACACCATGAAAAGCCTGGTAATCGGAGAAAAAGAAGTCGAGGAAAAATTCGGAATAAAACCTGCTCGGATGACTGACTACCTTGCCCTGTGCGGTGATACATCGGACAATATCCCTGGTGTGCCAGGTGTGGGCGACAAAACTGCCAGAGAACTTGTGGGCATTTTTGGATCCATCGATGAGATCTATGCCCGCATAGACGAGATAAAAAGACAAGCCCTTAGGGAAAAGCTCATAGGAGGGAAAGATCTCGCATACATGAGCAAGCAGCTTGCTACGATTCGCCTTGATGTGCCCCTTGAGGAGTGCATAGATGACGTGAAAACCAGGGAGCCGGACCTGAAGGCGTTGCGAAGACTCTACCGGGAGCTTGAGTTTACTGTCCTTTACAAAGAGATCAAAGTAGATGGGGAAGAAAAGAAGGAATGGAATCGGGTTGATCATGCTTCGCTTGATAAAAAACGCATTGCTGTCCTGGCTAATTTTCATGGCAAGAATGTCAGTGATATTCACTTGCACAGCTTTGCAGCGTTCGATGGTCACGGAATTTTCCTTTCCCGAAAGAAAGAAGAATTAGCAGATATACTTTCCCATGGGGAAGAGATCATTACTCACAACCTCAAGCCCTTGTTAATCTTCTTAACAAATCAACAAATCAACCAATCACCCAATAACTTTTTCGACACAATGCTTGCAACCTACCTCATAAACCCCCTCAGAAAGGATTATGGGATCAGTTCTGTTTCCGAAGAGTATCTCGATGTTGAATTCTCTTCCCAGAATGCTGATGAGATCATGACCGAAGCCATACCGCATCTCTTTGAGCTCCAGGCGGTTCTTAAAAGAAGAATGGATGAGCTCGGTCTCTTGCCGCTTTTCATGAATACGGAAATGCCCCTTGTACAGGTCCTTGCGGACATGGAGTGTAAAGGGGTTAAGGTTGACAGGGGAAAATTAAACGCTTTATCGCGGGATTTTGACCAGAGGCTCAATAACATCATCAAACAGATATATGAGATAGCAGGGGGACCCTTCAACATCAATTCTCCCCAGCAGCTTTCCCGCGTTCTTTTTGAAACCCTTGGGCTCACCCCGGTAAAAAAAACCAAGACCGGATTTTCAACCGATACCGAGGTTCTCCAAATCCTTTCCATCGAGCACCCGCTGCCGAAGGAGATTCTCGAATACCGCACTCTTACAAAGCTGAAAGGCACATATGTCGATGTGCTCCCGACACTTATCAATCCAATGACAGGAAGGATTCACGCATCATTCAATCAGATGGTGGTTGCGACCGGCCGCCTGAGCAGTAGCGACCCCAATCTGCAAAATATTCCCATACGGGGAGAGGAGGGGATGAAGATCAGGGAGGCCTTTGTACCCGAGGATGGGCATATCCTCATTTCGTCAGACTATTCACAGATCGAGCTAAGGGTTCTTGCCCATATTTCAGGCGACCAGGTTCTTATTGATACGTTTCTGAAAGACGAGGATATCCATGCCAGGGTGGCTCAGGAGGTTTTTGGCGTTGGGAGTGAAGGAGTTACCCATGAGATGCGCCGAACTGCCAAGGTGATCAATTTCGGAATTATATACGGTATGAGTAGCTTCGGGCTAGCAAAGGAACTTGGCGTTTCCCAGAGGGATGCCCAGAGCTACATTGATGACTATTTTGCCAAACACCAGGGCGTGAAGGCATACATGGATGGAATCCAGGAAATTGCCCGTGAAAAAGGATTTGTGCAGACACTCTTCGGGAGAATACGGTACATCCCTGAGATAAACAACAATGATAACACCATCCGACAATTAGGTGAGCGGGCAGCCATGAACACCCCTATTCAGGGAACTGCTGCAGATATTATCAAGATGGCCATGGTCAACATCCACCATATCCTCATAGAGAAGAAGCTTTTATCAAAGCTCATCATGCAGATACACGACGAGCTTGTTTTTGAAGTTCCTCACGATGAAGCCGACATTATGGAAGCGCTTATCAAAGAAGTGATGGAAAATATTGTTAGCCTTTCCGTACCTTTGAAGGTGAGCCTCGGAAAGGGATATAACTGGGCTGAGGCCCACGAGTGACAGAATCCGCCATCATTACCGAGAGCAATTCAGCGCACACAATAAAAACAAAAACGGAAAAGTAAATCCAGAAGAGGAAGGCAATGAAGACGCCATATGTTCCAAAGAAGGTCGTTACCCTCCCTATGTGAAGAATAAAGTATTTAAAAAGATATCGTCCTATGTACCAGAAAGCAGTGGCAAGCATGGTTGAGGTAAAGATGAGTCTTCGTTTTCGAACCGGAGCAAGAAAATAATAGAGAAGAAAAAACATGATAAATGTTGATGCAATATCAAACAGAGAAAAGAAGAGAATGAACGGTCCTTTTGTTAAGAACGCCGGCAAAACTCCGCCCAGCTTTGTTTGGACCATGATGCTGAAGATAAAGCTAAAGAAGAGCAGGGCCTGAACCAGAGAAAAGAGAAAGGTGAGGAGGAGCTCTTCCCCCTTTCCCCGAATGAAGCTTTTCGAGCCCTTTCCGAAGATGATCTGGAATGAAGGCCGAATGATGGCAAAAAGCCGAGTGGTGAAGAAGAAGAGGAAAAGAAGGCCGAGCGGCCCCGAAAGCCTTTTTGACAGGGAGATAAAGTTCAGCTCGCGGAGCACCTTCTTGGCGATCATGGTATTGTACGGGTCGGGAACGATTGTCTTGAGAAACTTTTCCAGGTGGAGGCCGGGATTACTGAGATCAATAACATGACCAAGGATAAAAATGGAGAGAAGGGTAAAAGGGATGAAGGTGAGGAGCACATAAAAGGATATGGAAGAGACAATGATATTCCCATGATCCTTCTGATATTTCTTAAAGAGTTTTTTGATGATATCGAAGATTGATTGTGCTTTACGCTTTTTAATCATAATCCTATATTCAGGCGATGGGCGATGGGCTATGGGTGATAGGAATTCTAAAACTGGACAGGATTGTTCCTTCCTGCATGTTCTTCCTAATAGCTTATTGCCTCACGCCTATTGTCCAATGTTCATCCAATCCGAATGCGCGGATCTGCCACAGCATACATAATATCAGCCAGAAGATTTCCAATCAACGTAAGAAAAGCGCCGATGACGAGAATCCCCATGATTGTTGTATAATCTCTTGCCATGACGCTCATGTAAAAAAGCTGGCCCATTCCTGGAATGGAGAAGATTGACTCAAAGATAACGCTTCCACCGATAAGTCCTGGGATAGACAGCCCCAATATGGTAATAACCGGCAACAGGGCGTTGCGCAGTGCATGTTTTCTGATGACGATGCGTTCGGGCAACCCCTTGGCACGGGCAGTGGTAATGTATTCCTGCCTCAACACCTCAAGGAGGCTGCTTTTCATATAACGAGATATTCCAGCGAGGCCTCCGGAAGCAGAAATTCCCACAGGGAGAATTATATGGTTTATAAGGTCCCAAATCTTCTCGATAAGGGTCATCTCAGTGTAATTGAATGATTTCAATCCCGATATAGGGAGCATTTCAAGGTATACGCCGAAGAACATCATGAGCAGCAAGGCAAGCCAGAAGGTAGGCATGGCATAGCCGGCAAAGACAAAAGACGTAAGCAGCTTATCGCCAATACTGTCTTTATGTTGAGCGCAATACACCCCAATAGGTATGCCTATGAGAAATATAAGGGCCATGGAGAGCAGATTGATGGATATTGTGACAGGGAGTCGTTCCTTAATCTTGTCAATGACAGGCCGTCTGTCTGGGGCAAAAGAGATACCAAAGTCGAATCGTACTATGCGTTTAAACCACATCCAGTATTGAACGTGGATGGGTTTATCCAATCCGTAAATGCTCCTGATCCGTTCCCGCACCTCCTTTGTTACTTTGGGGTTCATCTCAGCGCCCACAACATCTGGTTCTCCGGGGGCGAGATGGATCACCGCAAAGGATATAAGGGTGATGCCAAAGAGCATGGGAATCATGAATGCCAGTCGTTTAAGGAGATAGTGCAGCACGGGATGTATACCTCATCTGTTCTTTTGGCACATACCACTCGTCGGTATTGTATGCAATTCCAGCAGGAGCAGGTTCTATCCTCTTGATTCTCTTGTGGACTGCAACAATGGAGTATGGGATGAAGAGAAATGTATACGGCTGCTCGTCAGCGAGAATTTCCTGGATGCGGAAGTAATACTTTTTCCTTTCTTCTTGATCTATCGTATGGCGGGCCTTGATAATCAACTCATCAACCTCCTTATTTTCAAAGGAGATGAAGTTGAATTCCTTTGGTCCCTGTTTCGACGAATGCCACACATCGAAAAGATCGGGCTCAGGGCCAAAGCTCCAGCCAAGGATCACGGCTTCAAAGTTTCGCTTGTCGATGAACTCGTTCACGAAGGTGGCCCACTCAATGGTCCTGATCTTTACCGTAATCCCTACATCGCGAAGTCTTTTCTGAATCAGTTCTGCTGTTCGTATCCGCACATCGTTGCCCTGATTGACAAGAATCGTGAATTCGAAGGGTTTTCCCTCTTTCGCAAGCGTGCCGTCCTGACGTTTTTCAAAGCCTGCATCTTTGAAGAGGGCGAGGGCTTTTTCCGTACTGTGTTCGTAACGTCTCACATTACCATTGTAAGCCCACATGTCAGGCTTGTATGGGCCGGTTGCCTCTACACCCTGCCCGAGGAGGATGCCGTCGATAATCTCCTGTTTGTTGATGGCGTGGGTAATCGCTTGCCTGACTCGCTTATCCTTAAAAAGATTGTGCTTCAGGTTATAGCCGAGATAGACGTAGGAGAATCCGAGATACGTGTATTTATTGAACTCCCGTTTAAATCCCGGATAGTTGGTCTGTTTCAATGCCTGGAGAGGGGTAAGACCCATCATGTCGATGGTGTACCTCTTCAATTCGAGAAACATGGTGGCAAGGTCAGGGATAACCCTGGTAATCCGGCGCTCAATAAATGGTTTCCCTTCAAAGTAATTATCGTTTGCCGTAAGGACGAGGCGGTCGCCGGAAATCCATTCCTTGAAGATGTAAGGGCCTGTTCCCACAGGTTTTCGTATCAGAGGGGATGTGGTGATATCCCCACCTTCGAGGAGGTGGCGGGGCAATATTCCGATAGTCCAGCTCTGCAACGCAGGGGCAAAGGGTTTTTCATAGGTTACCTTGAATGTATGTTCATCCATTACCTTTGCCTCCTTGACCGGTTTGAAATCGCCGGAGTAAGGGGTAGGTGTCTTCGGATCTACAATTACGTTATAGGTGTACAGCACATCATGGGCAGTAAAGGGTGTTCCATCATGCCACTTTACGTCCTTCCTCAAGTGAAAGATAATGGAACGGTTATCTTTTGATATCTCCCATGATTTGGCAAGAACCCCAACGATGGTCAAGTTTTTGTCGTATTTCACGAGGCCGTTGTAAACGTGGCCAGTTATATCGTGGGACGCTGCATCCCCCGCAAGGATGGGGATGAGGTTTGATGCTTCTCCAATTGTTGCGGTGATGATGGTGTCGCCGTAGGCAGGTTTTCCCGGATCGTCATAGAACGTTGCTTCCCTGGCCTTACTGCACGATATAAGACTGGCGACCACGATACTGAGAATCAATGCCTTTTTCATTGTATATCTGGCCGTTATTCTAACAGGGGTCAACAGCAAAGTAAATCAAAAGACCATTTGCAGTATTCGCTAATAGGTATGTCTTAACGTTAGTTTTAAAACGCGTTGCGTGGTTTCCATGATTCCCACGCTCTGGACTCAGCATCGGGTGAATTTTTTTCGGGCAGCGTGGGTTTCCCCGGTTCCCACCCGCAGGGCATCATCTCTCCAGTAGACCTGGTGTGTATCAGGGCCCGTAACTGGCGAAGAATTTCTGACACATTTCTCCCAACCGAAGGGGCGATCATTTCCACAGATTGGATCCAACCATCAGGGTCGATAATGAAGTAGCTTCGCATTTCCCGCTTGTTCTCAGCGTTATACACACCATACAGAGAGCCGATTGTCCCTGACGAATCGGAGATGAGTGGAAACCTGGCTCCACCGGGCACCATACGGGACAATGCCTTTTCCTGCCACTCGGTGTGGCTGTTTATCGTGTCGGTGCTTACCACAAGGACCTCTGCGCCAAGTTCCTTAAAGGCAGGATATTTAACGGCAACTGCCGCTAACTCTGTCGGTCAGACTATGGTGAAATTCCCTACGTAAAAAAGGAGTATTATCCATTTGCCTTGAAACAAGGTTAGGTGTATATCAGATGATTTCCCCTCATGGAAGGCCATAGCCTGAAAATCAGGGGCCTTTTCTCCAACTCGACGCAATCTTCCCATGGATCACCCCTCCCACTTTTGGTTTCTTGATCGCAGGACGCTATTGATCCGTTTTTTCATGTTCATCCTCTGATTGCCAGCCACCCCCTAAGGCCTTGTAGAGCGCCACAACGGCCAATACCTGAGACTGTCTGCTCTGGGCAACCTGATCCTCTGCAGCATAGAGGGCTGCCTGAGCATCAATCACTGCGAGGTAGCTCTGAACCCCTGCAAGATACCGTTCCATGGCCAACTTCACGGCAAGGTTGTTGGCCAGCACAGCCTCGTCAAGAAACTTAACTCTATTTTTTTCCCGTGAAATTGACACCAGGGCGTTTTCCACTTCTTCCAGCGCCAATAACACAGATCGTTCATATCGGGCAAGAATCTCTTCCTGGATAGCTTTCCGTGAATTGATCTGAGCGAGGAGACGTTTGAAATTGAGTATCGGCCATCGCACTGCCGGACCTACCCCCCCAGAAGGTGCTGTGATTTTGAAAGAGAAGATTAGTGTTGTATGCTTCATAGCCGAATGTCCCGGTGAGGGAGAACCGGGGGAACAGATCTGCCGTTGCAAGACCTATGCGGGCAGTTGCAGCAGCGAGCTCTCTTTCAATCTTCCGGATGTCAGGCCTGCGGCGGAGAAGATCAGACGGTAAGCCCACAGGAAGATTGGGCGGCACAACAGGGAGTTGCGATTTAGAAATAAGATAGGGCTCAAGGGCAGTTGGATCCTCTCCCACAAGGATCGCGAGACGATGGATAGCAGCCTTGAGGGAACGTTCAAGGGCGGGAATGCGAGCTTCTGCATTTGCCAGCTCTCCCTGTGCTCGCGCAGCGTCGAGTTCACTCACGAGGCCTGCCTTAGTCCTGGCCGAAGTGATCTCCACATTTTCAGTGCGGATCTTAACCTCCTGACGGGCGATGTTAATCCTGAGCTCAAGGCCCCTGAGCTCCATATAGTTTCTGCCAATCTCTCCCCGTAATGTAACAAGAACGTCACGAAGCCCGTCAATTGATGCGTCAAGTTCGGCATTCGCAGCTTCTATTCCCCTCCGTATCCCTCCGAAGAAATCTATTTCCCATGAAGCATCAAAACCGGCAAGGGAGATATCCTGTTCCCTTCCTCCATTAGAAGATGCTGGGAATCCCACGGCAGTGGATTCGGATCGACGCACTCTCCGGTAATCCCCTATCAGAAATCCTTCTGGAAGAAGACCTGATGAGGCGATAGCTGATTGTGTCCGTGCCTGCTGTACTCGAGATCGAGCGATCCGTACGTCGAGGTTTTGAGATGCTACCTTGTTCATGAGTGATTCAAGGATAGGATCTCGAAAAATGGACCACCAGGAGTCAAGGAGCCCTCGTGGAATGGCATCTCCATGGGAAACTCCGTGCTCAAGGGAAGCAAACCTGACAGGAACTGGTGGCTCATTTTTCTTGTAGTCAGGCCCTACAGTAAAGCAACCGAATGCCAGGAAAATGGTCATGACTGACAGAATGAGACCTTTATTCACTTTTCCTTCCCCTCCTGACTGTGCTTGTGTGGTTCTGATTCCTTTGAGGAGCTGTCGTCAATAAAGACATCCATCAACTGTCCTGGAATCACCTCAAGCTCTCCACGGTCAAAGCTGTAGACCGCCTGCATCACCCTCGTATCAACCCTCTCCGTGCTTTCTCCCGTGAGTGATCGTTTTGGGATAACATACTGTTCAACATACTCGAATCGGAGACCAACCTTCAGCTTTGAGTTACCACGAATGTATGCTACAGCGGGAGATTCCTTGGAAAACCGCCAGGCATCGTTCTCGTCGATATCCACCCGAACATGGAGCCTATCGAGGTTGCCAAGAAGTATAAGGGGCTGAGCCGTTACGCCACCGGGAGCGAATTCGCCGGGTCTGATGTTTACCTGGAGGACCTCCCCGGTAATGGGTGACCGGACAGTGAGGAGATCAAGGTCTACGCGGGCTGCATGTGTTTCTGCCTTGGCATTTTCCAGACGAGCCTCTGCGGCTTGGACCGCATAGCGCCGTTTATTTAGGTCGTCAATACTAATCGCCCGTGGATCTTTTACATTTTCCACGACAACGAGTTGTGCTTTTAGGTCCTGCAGGATTGCTTGCGCTTCCAGCACCTTTGCCTCGCGAACCATAAGGTCTGCACGTCGCGCCCGATCATCGATGGAGAAAAGCGGGTTGCCGGTCTTGACACGCTGGGCAACTTTCACGTAAACGCGTGAGACTATACCCGGTATATGTGTTCCTATAGATATATTCCGGGTGCTTGCCTCAACAATACCGGCTCCGGAAATCTTGTTGGCGAAAGCTACCTTGGGAGGGTCTGCCACAGGCTTTGCAGGTATAACGGGTTTTGCGCCCTGCTTTACCGTCCAGATGGCGAGAATGACCCCGAGGACAGCAAGGACTGGGATTAAATATTTTCTAATCATGAGGCATCCTATGATGTCGCTACCTGTGGTTCAACAAGGATTATCCGTCCGTCATCCATGCGGGCAATACGGTCGGCAAAGTTAAAGATTCTGTTATCATGGGTCACGATGATAAGCGCCCTGTCCTCTGAGAGGGCTGTTTGTCTGAGCACATCCATGACCATCCTCCCTGTGTCTGCGTCGAGAGCACTGGTAGGTTCATCGCAGACGATGAGTCGGGGGTTGTGGACCAGGGCTCTCGCTATTGCCACCCGCTGTTGTTGTCCTCCTGAAAGGGCTGTCGGAAGGGCATGCAGCTTGTCTCCAAGACCAACCCCCTCAAGCACTTCTTGTGATCGCGCGAGAGCTGCCTTTCTGTTTTTTCCGAGAATCAGCAGGGGGATCGACACATTTTCCATCACCGTAAGACTGGGTATAAGGTTGTATGCCTGGAACACGAATCCTATGTTGCTTCCCCGAAAGGAAGTTTTCTGAGTCTGGCTCATGGCACGGAGATCGTTCCCGAAAACGAGGCTGTCACCCTCGTCGTGGTCAAGAATCCCTGCGACAATAGAAATCAGCGTTGTTTTTCCGCACCCGGATGGTCCTACAAGCATGAGCAACTGCCCCATGGGGACATCGAGGTCAACTCCCCGGAGCGCGGGTACCTGGGTAGAGCCTGAGACATATGTTTTTTTTACACCCCGAAGATAGACCGCGTTTCCAATAGTTCCCATAGAATTCCTATGCCTTAAAAACGATGGCGGGCTCGAGCTTCATAACCTTGCGAATGCTGATAAAGGCTGAAAGAACAACGATGATGGAGATTGCACCCCCTGTGAGAATAAGAATTTCTGATACGAGCCTGAACGCGAGTTCAGTTTCTCTCATGAAGTAACCGAAAAGAGCAGCGCCTCCGACGCCCAGCCCAAAACCCAGGGCCCCGACAACAAGGGCCTGGAGAAGGATCATTCGGAGAAGTACACCGTTGGTGGTCCCCATAGCCTTCAACGTGCCGAAGTAACGGAGATTTTCAAGGGTGAAGTTATAGAAGGTCTGGCCTGCAATTGCCGTTCCGATGAGGAAGCCCAGCATGACTGCAATCCCGAAATTAATCGGGATGCCCGTACTTTTCATATAGAAATTGTATGTGAGATCCTTGAACTCCTGGGCTGTATAAGCTGCCAATCCGGTGTTCTGTTTGATTCTCTGTGCCAGTTTTTTTGGGGTCCACATTGTTCATTGCTTTTACAAGGACAAAAGAGAGAAGCTTTCGTTCCCGGGGCGCAAAATTCGTAGCTCGGCTGTAGGTAGTGTAGATCACCGGTTGAGACTGAAAGGTGCGGGAAACCTTACTTATTCCAACCACCACGGCACGGCGGTCATTGATCTCCAGGACATCGCCGACCTTGAGCGGTGTAGGCTTAGCCCCTGCCTCCTTCGGTTTCTTGGCAAGCCTGGTTGCAGCCCCTACATCATTGACGATAATCGCATCTTGTCTTCGGAGATCGCTGAGGTTCCCCTCGATCATCTGGGGTGGACCTCCGATGAGCGTGGCATCGTCAAGACCAAGAACGTTGACGATCTGAAAATTTCCGTCTTCAAGGCGCGCTTTAAGAAGTCCCTTGTAGAGAGGGACTGCCCACTCCACCTCGGGAACTCCCCGTACCCGAAAAAGCTCAGTGTCCTGCAGTGGTTTTATATCATCGATGAATTGAACCTTAGGATCCATGACCCAGATATCTGGCTGAGACAGGTCATTGATAAAGCTGTATGTTCTGGTCATCAGTCCCGTGAAGATGGATGACTGCTGGGCTATGAGAAGGGATGCGAAGGTGAGGCCCATGATGAGCCCCAGGTATTTTCCCCGATCCCCCATGAGCATTTTCAATGCAATACGGTACATGTAAATTTCTCCGGTACTAAAAAGTGAGCAGATACATTATAATGCGTCATGGTACTGCATGCAATTAATTGTTTTTATTGAAATTCAAAGGGTTTTCGGAATATTCCTCTTTTTAGTGTCTCAATTTCAGTGTATAATGAAATATGCCGCGAGCAAAACTGACTGAACAGCCTGAGTATGAATTTTGCTATCCAATTACCGTTCAACCCAGAGATATCAATTATGGAGGACATTTAGGGGTTGATTCTTTAGTATCGATTATTGGTACTGCCCGTGCTTTTATTTTGAAGTCTGTTGGGTTAAGCGAAGGCAATCTTGGCAATGGAAGAGCGGGAATTATTATGACCGATTTTACAGTAAACTTAAAAGCAGAGGGTTTCATGTTCGACAACCTTGAGGTATATACACACATAGGAGAGCTGACCAAAAATGGTTTCCGCTTTTTTCATAAGATCACCCGTGAAGGGACTGTTATTGCTTTTGCTGAAGCCGGTTTTCTTGCCTACGATTATGCTGCAAGAAAAGTGACAGCGGTCCCAGAAACATTCATCAATCCTCTGGGACTATCCCGATAATTACAGTCTCTTGTCACTGCCCAAAATTTTTGGACGAAAAAACTTGTTTTACCCGAACATGTTGAATATATCAAGAATAGAGACCTGCCCAACTACTTGAACTTGTGGTGATCCTTGTTTTTCTCATAGAGTATTTTAAGGCCATTGAGCGTGATGAATTCATCTACTTCGTCAATGGACGATGATTCCCGGTACATGAGACCGGAGAGGCCACCCGTGGCAACAACATAGGGGTCTGTCTTTACTTCTTCCTTCATTCGCCTGACAATGCCGTCAACGAGGCCTACATACCCATAAACAATGCCAGCCTGCATGGCGTGGATTGTGCTTTTGCCAGTGATAGTTTTTGGTTTAACCAGCTCAACCCTCGGAAGCTTTGATGCCCGTTCGAAAAGTGCTTCAAGAGAGATCATGATGCCAGGCGCAATGGCTCCACCTGCATACTCGCCTTTGGGGGTTATGTAGTCGAAGGTCGTTGCAGTTCCGAAGTCAACAACAATGAGTGCTTTTTTATGTTTTTCATATGCCGATACGGCATTGACTATTCTATCGGCGCCAACCTCTTGCGGATTTTCATAGAGGATAGGCATACCGGTTTTAATCCCCGGTTCTACAAGGATGGGCCGTATACCGACATATTTTCTGCAGAGGATATCAAATGGGATCAGGAGGGGAGGGACAACACATGAAATGATCGCTGCATCAATTTCACTCAATTTAATCTTTTCGATATAAAGGAGGCTGTTTAAGAGGATTGCATACTCATCGACAGTCTTTTGAATTACAGTGCTCAGTCTCCAGTGGTTGAGGAGCTTGCTGTCGTCATATACCCCGAAAACTATGTTCGTGTTTCCAATATCAATAACTAATAACATGGCGGAAATCCTTGTAAATTCTTTTATAGTATATCGTATATAATAGAGCGTGGCAAGTCGAGGAGTATATCGGGAGAATCAGAAGCTTACGTCTCCAGCAATGATCTTTTTTGTTTTTCCATCAACAGCAAGGAGGATACTCCCATCTTTATCGATCCCTTCTGATACCCCTCTATAACTCTCACCCATCTGAATTATTTCAAGATGCTTGCCTTTTATTTTTGCCCTATCTTCCCAGATCGAGCAGATTTCTTCCGGGCCTTTCACCATGAATATAGTGTAATACCGCTCGATGTTTGTCAGGAGAATACCACACACCATTGACCTTTCAAACGGTTTTTTTGTCAGCATAAAAAGAGAAGTTGCTGTATCTTTGATCTCTTTGTCAATTTCGTTCTCTCCCATATTAATGTTCAATCCAATGCCGACAATAACAAAACGAACCATATCAGCTTCAGTGGAAAGCTCGAGCAATGTTCCACAAATCTTTTTGCCGGCAACCAGTACATCGTTGGGCCATTTGAGAACAGGCTCAATATCGGTTAACGTTTGTATAGTATCATATACTGCAAGTGATGAGAGGAACGTGATTGGGTATACGTTTGACGGAGGAATGTGTGGCCTGAGAACCACAGAGATATAGAGATTCTTGCCAACAGGCGAAAACCACTTTCTGCCAAGGCGGCCTTTCCCTGCATCCTGGGTTTCAGCAATAATACACGTGCCTTCTGCTTCTCCACCAAGGGCGAGCTTAAAGGCAAAGGAATTTGTTGAATCGATTGCATCCTTATAAATAATTTTTTTTCCAATATTTTTTGTTTCGCAGAATCTTTCGATTTCCCAGGCATACAATTTATCCGGTGATGTAACAAGTTGGTAGCCCTTGCCCTTGAGTTTGTTAATTCTGTATCCTAATTGTTCAAGGTGGTTGATGTATTTCCATATTGCAGTCCGTGAGATACCCATGCTGTTCGACATATGATCCCCGGATATATACCCATGTGCATTCCTCAAGTACGCCAGGATTTCTTTTGATCTATCCATTCTCTATCTTATCATAGTGAGAAAAGTACATTGTGAATGATGCTCTCCCCTGAGAAAGGGAACGAACATCCGTTGAGTACCCGAACATTTTTGTAAGGGGTGCGTTGGCCTGTACAATGGTTATTTTGTCGTTGGTAGCTAAATTTGTAACCTGGCTTTTCCGCGCATTGAGATCTCCAATTATATCGCCTAAAAATTCATTGGGTACAGTGACTGTCAGCGACATAATAGGAACGAGGAGGATTGGTTTTGCCAATTGGCACGCATCTCTGAAGGCCTCATAGGCAGCCATTTTCAGGGTGAGTCGCGCAAACTCTGGATTATTAAAGGTCGCGTCGAGAATGGAAACCTTCACATCGGTTACAGGAAAACCTTTGAGAATGCCGATATTAGAAGCCTCGAGAACGCCTTCTTCAATAGCCATGAGATACGGATAGACAGGGCTCTCTTCAGGAATGGCATGTGTTATGTGAATACCTCCTCCGCGGGTATTTGGTTTAACCGTAAGGGACACCCAACCTTTACAGTTCACGTTATTAATAGCCTTTTCAAAGGTATGTTCAATGGATGCCTCTTCTTCTATCGACTCCTTATAAACCACCTGCGGTTTTCCTACATGGAGATCGATTCCAAACTCGTCCTTAATCCTTCTCACAATGACATCAAGGTGAAGCTCTCCCATACCAGACACTACTGTCTGGTATGCGTCTTCGTCTGCTTTTAAAACAAAGGTTGGATCCTCATCGGCGATTCTTTGAAGTGTAAGAAGGAGCTTGTCTTGGTCAACATTCCTTTTCGGTTCTACTGCTATGGAAATCACAGGCTGATATATTTCGATAGGCTCAAGAAGGAGAGGTTTTATCTTGGTAAGGGTGTGGCCTGTAGTAGTTTCCTTAAGACCAACAATTCCTACGATTGCTCCAGTATGTGCTTCTTCTATTCTGTCTCTATGGTTGGCGTGCATTCGGAAGATTCGCGATATCTTTTCCTTCTTGCCGAGATTTACGTTATAAACCTCATCACCCACTTTTATGGCACCCGAGTAAATCCTTACATAGGTCAGCTTTCTTCCCTCATCCAAGACTATCTTAAATGCAAGGGCAGCAAGATCTTCATCGTCTCGCGCTTCTCTTTGCTCGATCTGACCGTTTTGCGGGTTGGTTCCCTGAACAGGAGGAATGTCCAATGGAGACGGAAGATATCTCACGACACTGTCGAGAAGGGGCTGGATACCCTTATTGCGAAGAGCTGCACCGCACAGAACAGGAACACATTTCAGCGCTATTGTTCCCTGCCGCAAAGTCTCATGGATCATGGCTTCATCGATTTCTTTTCCTTCAAGGTAGAGTTCCATAAACTGGTCATCGAGGAGAGAACATTTTTCAAGCATTTTCTCTCTCTGCGAGCGAGCGAGTGATTCATACTCTTTCGGAATTGAAATTTGGTTAAATGTTGCCCCCAGATCGTCCTCGCTCCATACCAACCCCTTCATGGTGATAAGATCGATTACGCCAAAAAAGCCATCTTCTTTTCCAAGAGGTATTTGTATGGGAATAGGATTTGCGCCAAATTTCTCCACAAGCATGTCCACGACATGAAAGAAATCGGATCCTACCCGATCGAGCTTGTTAATAAATGCAATACGGGGCACTCTGTATTTGTCTGCCTGATGCCAGACAGTTTCAGACTGTGGTTCAACTCCTCCAACGCCACAGAAAACAGCAACCATCCCATCAAGCACCCTGAGTGAACGCTCAACCTCAATCGTAAAGTCCACATGGCCTGGCGTATCGATGAGTTGAATTTCGTGATTTTCCCAGTAGAGCGTTGTGACTGCGGAGGTAATGGTAATGCCTCTTTCCTGTTCCTGGGGGAGGTAGTCCATGATGGTGGTACCTTCATGGACTTCCCCGATCCTGTGAGTTTTACCGGCGTAATACAGGATACGTTCGGTCACGGTTGTTTTTCCGGCATCGATATGTGCTGCAATCCCAATATTCCTTATTTTTTTGAGCCGCAAACCCTCTTTTTTCATGACCTAAAGATATAGAACTATTGCCCTGTAAAAGTCAATATTAATGGGGGGTGAAGATTCTTTTCTCATATGGAAAAAAATGCTTGACAAAGCTTGGTTCTGCGAGTATAAATGTCAAAAGTGGTAAAAGGTGTTATAAGGTGGGATAATGTTCGCTGGTAGGTATGAATATGCCATCGATGACAAGAGTAGAGTGAGCATTCCGGCGAAGTTCAGAGAGACCCTCTCGACGAACTACGATATGAGGCTTATCCTTACAAACCTCGATGGCTGTATTGTTGGATATCCTTACCAGGAATGGCTTTCCATACAAGAAAGGACATCAAGCCCTGGGGCAATTAGAAAAGAGACGCGAACATTTCTCCGGTATTTTTACTCCGGGGTATCTGAATGCCCCATAGACCGGCTTGGAAGAATTCTTATTCCTCAGGCGCTCAAGACCGATGCCACGATCAAAAAAAATGTTGTGATTGTTGGCATGGGGAAGAAAATTGAAATATGGGCACAAGAACGTTGGGATGAGCTGGTAAAGAAAGCAACTGCTGACCCTGATCAGATAGCCGATATTGTTTCTGAGCTTGGTCTTTGATGGACGTTGCCCACATACCCGTTCTTCTCGAAGAAGTAGCAGAATACCTAACAAGTGATACGAGCGAATTGTTTGTTGATGCAACAGTTGGTGGGGGTGGCCACTCGTCATTCATCTTGGCTCGATACCCAGGCATACGTTTGATTGGTTTAGATGTAGATGAAAACAATCTGAAAATAGCTGAGGCAAAGCTCAGAGATTTTAGCGGTAGGACAACATTGATCAGGGGAAATTTTGGAAATCTTAAAGCGTTGTTGCAGAATGAGGGCATTACCTCTTTCGACAGTATCCTCTTTGATCTTGGCCTCTCCACGTTTCAGCTTGCCGGAACGAGAGGTTTTAGCTTTCATGATAATTCCTATCTTGACATGAGAATGGATACGAGAAAACCGCTGACTGCGTATGATGTTGTAAACAAATACAACTATGAAGCCCTAAAGAGGGTAATCTTGGAATTTGGTGAAGAATACAGGGCAGGGAGAATAGCGCGAGTGATTACGGAAGAAAGAAAGAAGAAGCCAATCACCACTGCAAAGGAACTAGGGGATATTATTGAAAAGGCGAAGAGAAGAACGGGCCGGGTCCATCCCGCTACAAAAACGTTCCAGGCAATTAGAATTGAGGTCAACGGAGAACTCGATAGCCTTCGATCTGGACTGGCTGATGCAATTGAAATGGTAAGACCAAAAGGAATGATTGGCGTAATTTCCTTTCATTCCCTCGAAGACAGGATTGTGAAGGAGACATTTCGTGAGTCACCTTTTTTGAACGTTGTTACAAAAAAGCCGATACGGCCTGGTAGGACAGAGGTAATATCGAATCCAAGTGCGCGGAGCGCAAAGCTTAGAGTAGCTGAAAAAAAATAACTCGGGGGGCGAGAGGGGTATCATGGAAAAGGTGTACGTATCAGTCAAGAAAAATACGCAGCAGCGGAGTGGCAAGGATATTTTGCTCGTTGTCCTCTTAAGTGCCTTTTTTATAGCCATGAGTCTCTTCGTGCGGGCAGAGTATAATGGTCTTAGAGAAGAATTAATCGAAAGTTTAGAGAAAGAGCGGGAGATTACCGATGTGAACAACAAGTTGAAGATGGAGCTATCAGTAATCACCAGGGCCCGCTATATAGAGCTTAAGGCTAATGAACGTCTCGGGCTCAAGAAACCGAAAGAAGAAGAGGTATTAGTGTTGAGATGAACAAAAAGGCCAACCGGAGAGCCTTTTTTGTCTGTCTTTTTATAGGGCTAATGTATACGTCTATTATAACAGGACTTCCTGAAAAAATGAACATTGCGCGGGTATGGAGCGGACAAAACGTAATGCCGAGCAGCGTGGTTGGATCTGTATCAAAAAAGAAGCCAGAAATTTCCTTACCGGAAGTTCCGGCATCACTTTTTAAAAATCAACACCCTGAAAGCGAGCCAATAAAAACTGGAGCGCGGCATGATGAAATCGCACATGCACCGACCGACCAGCGTGTTGTGGTGGTTGACGACAAAAGTATCGAACCTAATCTTTTCATCGCGCTTCCGCTTGTTGCGTATGCAATAAATGAGGGTTTCATAGAAAAGGATGGTTTGATTTTTCTCCAGAAAGAAGGTTACAATACGAATACCTGCAAGAAGCCAATAGACATACTGAGGGATAGAGACGAACAAGGCTTAAAAGCAATTTCAAAACTCATCGGTAAACGACAGTCGCTTGATTTTCTTAAAAGAGAAGGAATCGCACTAAATCAGGATATTGACAACGAGAGAATCATAACTGGCATTGGGTATTCGGTTGAAAAGGATAAAATACTCGCTCTATACAAAAAATATCTTACACATGAATTTCAGGGATTGTTTCCTTTTGTGATTCACGGGATGGGTATTGTTAAAACAAAGAAGGGTTTTGAATTTTCTCAGGTAAAAGAAATAGAAAGGGCAGATCGAGAAAAGATGAATGAATCGGAATGGACAATGCCAAATGTGACAAATCTTTCCGTGAGGGCCGCTGTTGAGAAGCTGGCCATGTATACATCGAAGATCCGGGTTTATGGAAATGGCAATGTCGTTGAACAGAGCCCAAAAGCCTTTGAACGAACGAGAGGAGAAACTGAGTGTATCATTTATGGGAGGACAGTACGATAGATGAAGCTCGCTGAACTCATAAAGGATATTCCGGCAAAAAAAGTAATGGGAGATACGGATATTGACATAACCGGGCTCACGAAAGATTCTCGGGCGGTGAAAGAAGGGTCAATATTTTTTGTTACCAAAAAGAGCGAGCCTTATATCGAGGAAGCACTGAGAAACGGTGCACGAGTTATTATCTCGGAGCGAGAATTGGATACAGAGGCACGGTGCTTTATTGTTGCAGATGATGTGCCAATGCTTATTGGGAAAATGGCATCAGAATTCTACGGGCTGCCATCAACGCATCTGCATGTAACCGGTATCACTGGCACAAACGGTAAGACCACAACAACCTACCTCATCGAATCTCTCCTGAAGGCTGACGGCAGGAAAGCCGGAATAATCGGCACTGTTTCTTACAGGTATGGTGGACTGGAGCTTAAGGCTGACAATACAACGCCGGGAGCCACTGAAGCCCACAGTCTGCTGAAAGATATGTATGAATCGGGCATCAGATTTGTAGCTATGGAGGTTTCTTCCCATGCGCTTGACCAAAAGCGGGTTGAGGGCATTGAATTCGACGTTGGTATTTTTACGAATTTGACCCATGATCACCTCGATTACCACGGAGACATTGATAACTATAAAAGCGCAAAGGTCCTCCTATTTAAACGCTATCTGGAACAAAGCAATAAGAGAAAACGGTATGCGATTCTCAATATGGATGACCACGCCGTTTGTGACATGATTCCGAGTGAACCCGTTCAGTGTTTGTATTACAGCCTCAAGACCATTACCGATGCATATCTCATTGATTGTAAAGAAGATATAAGAGGCTTATCCCTTACCCTTTCTCTGAAAGGAAAGAGCATTTCCGTTCAAACTCCTCTTGTTGGTCTCTTTAACGCTTCGAATGTCCTTGCCTCAGCGCTGTACGGTGTAACTCTTGGAATGACTGCTTCAACGATAAAAAAAGGCATAGAAAGTCTCCATGGTGTGCCTGGTAGACTTGAGAGGATAAAAAATAATAGAGGAATTGAAATCTTTGTCGATTACGCCCATACACCTGACGCGCTGAGAAAGGTGCTGGAAATGCTTAACCGGCTAAAAGAAGGACGGTTAATTCTCGTGTTCGGATGTGGGGGAGATAGGGACAAGACAAAAAGACCTGTTATGGGAGAGATTGCATCCACAATGGCGGACCTTACCATCATAACATCTGATAACCCAAGGAATGAGGAACCTTTCGCAATTATTGAGGACATTAAAAGGGGATTTTCAGGTAACTCTTTCAAAGTAATTGAGAACAGGCGCGATGCAATCTATGAGGCAGTACAAGAAGCCCGAGAAAATGATGTACTCCTTGTTGCCGGAAAAGGGCACGAGGACTACCAGATAATCGGAAGCAAAGTTTTCCAATTCAGCGACCGGGAAGTTATTGAGGAGTCTTTGTAATGTGGCATGTTGAAGACATAATAAAAGCGGTCCACGGAATTGCATATAGAATCGAACGGGATACATTTGTTGACATATCAACAGACTCAAGAACAATCAGAGAAGGAGAACTCTTCGTTCCTATCAATGGCATCACGTTTGATGGGCACAAGTTCATTGCAGATGCCTACAATAAATCCCACGGTGGCGCCTTATGCGAAAAAGGGAGAGATGATGTGCTCAGGGATGCGCGCGGGACAATTATCTTGGTCGACGATACATTAAAAGCCCTTCTCGAGATTGCCCATTACAAGAGAAAGTCATTAAGGGGAACCTTCATTGCCATAACGGGAAGCAACGGCAAAACAACAACAAAGGAAATTCTTGTTGCTATTCTTGGAAGAAGCAGGCAACTCCATTTCAATGAAAAGAACTTCAACAACCTCATAGGGGTTTCAAAGAGCATCCTTGCTGTACAAGGAAGCCCTGAAACATTCATCTTTGAGCTTGGAACGAATAGTAAGGGAGAAATCAGACAACTCACAGAAATAACTGAACCCGATGTATCAGTTATTACGAACATCAACCCCTCGCACCTTGAGGGTCTGAGTGACCTTGATGGCATTTTCGAGGAAAAAACAGACCTTTTTCGTTATACAAAACGAGGGGGACATATTCTGATCAATGCTGACGACCCATTCTTATCCTCCCGCTACCACGATGAGGGCCATGTACCTCACACTTTTGGAATGAGAGAGGATGCTGATTTTCAGCTCCTCATTCGTGAAGACCTCGGGTGGGGAGGACATGTTTTTACACTCACGTTTTTTAAAGATGTATTCCATGTGAAAACAAACCTTTTAGGAAAACACAATCTGTATAACATCCTGGCTGCCTCATCAATTGCCTATCTTGTAGGGATAAGTCCAATGCAGATTAAACATGCCATCGAAACATTCAGTCCTTATTCAATGAGATTCAAGCCCATCGTGACGGGGAAAGGTTACACCATTGTAGACGATACGTACAATGCTAACCCCTCCTCTGTGAAATGGGCGCTCAGTACTCTTTCAAGCCTCCCTTGTCAGGGGAAAAGAATAGCTATTCTCGGAGACATGAAAGAGCTCGGAGGTATGACTGAATACTACCACGAGGAGATAGGAAAGTTTTTGAAAAAGAGTAATATCAATCTGGTCATGCTCATCGGTGAAAATGTAAAAGGTGTTGTGAAAGCCCTGGATAATGGACGAGGAAAATTATTTGATGACAAATCATCCCTTATCGACTATGCCAAACAACACATTACCAGTGGAGACACTGTGCTCATCAAGGGTTCACGGGCTGCAAAAATGGAGGAAATTGTGGAGGCTCTCATCTAAGTGCTTTATTACCTTTTCTACCCACTTCATACAACATTTTCTGTCTTTAATGTCTTCAGATATATCACTTTCAGAACAGCCCTGGCAATCTTAACTGCCCTTATTATCAGTTTTTTCCTAACCCCTAACCTCATTAAGAAATTCAATGATTGGAAGTTCAAGAGCGACAAGAGAGAGGATGTTCCCGAACGACATGAGGCTAAAAAAGGTACGCCTACAATGGGTGGTTTTGTTATCCTTCTCTCAACCATCATCCCAACGCTCCTCTGGGCAGATCTCAAGAATAGCTATATCTGGGTTGTGACCTTCGCGCTCCTCTCCTTTGGTGCCATCGGTTTTATGGATGATCTTACCAAGCTCCGACGAAAACAGAATGGCAAGGGGATCTCCGGTAGGTTGAAACTCATGCTCCAGCTCCTATTCGGGATTTTGATAGCCGTCTTTCTCTATTTGCACGGTGAATTCATCACGCAGCTTACCATTCCATTTTTTAAGAATGTCGCTCCAGACCTCGGAATTTTCTACATTCTTCTCTGTATCTTCATCATTGTTGGTACGTCCAATAGTGTAAATCTTACAGACGGGCTTGACGGGCTCGCTATTGGGCCTGTGCTGACTGTTTGTTCGACATTTCTCCTTTTTGCTTACCTTGTGGGCAACATTAAGTTTGCCCAGTATCTGCAGATTTTCTATGTGAAAGGGGCAGGAGAATTGACGATCCTCTGTGGCGCCATGCTTGGCGCTGGTATTGGTTTTCTCTGGTACAATGCATACCCGGCTGAGCTTTTCATGGGTGATACAGGGTCTCTTTCCCTGGGGGCTTCGCTTGCAACCATTGCTGTTATTATTAAACAGGAGTTGCTCTTGGTTATTGCTGGCGGAATTTTTGTTATGGAAACGTTTTCGGTGATTATCCAGGTTCTTTCATTTAAGTGGCGTGGTAAAAGGGTTTTTAAAATGGCCCCCATCCATCATCACTTTGAGCTCAAGGGATGGAACGAAGAGAAGATTGTGGTACGGTTCTGGATCATCTCCATTATGCTCGGGCTCTTTGCCCTTACAACGTTGAAGTTGAGATAGGCATGCAGCACGTGTTGACAGTAAGAGGTCATAGGTTAGAGGTGAGAGGGTACAGTATTGAACTTGAAGCGAGAAACGAGATAACTGGTGTCGTGTTGATATGACCTTACCCGATGATATTCTCATTGTTGGTCTTGGCATGACAGGCGTTGCAACGGCCCGGTTCCTGGCGAAGATGGGAAAAAAGATCACGATCGTCGATGAAAAACCTGAATCGGATCTTTCTGCATCACTGAAAGCTCTGGAAGGTGTTCAGTTTTTAAGCCGTTTTGGAGCCCATAGGAGAGAGGATTTCCTTGCCCACCCTCTTATCGTGATAAGCCCGGGCGTGGACAGCGAACTCCCCTTGTTGAGAGAAGCAAAAAAGATGGGAATCAAGGTGATCGGAGAAATGGAACTTGCATTTGGTTTTATTGATGCGCCCATCATTGCCATAACGGGAACCAATGGAAAAACAACAGTGACTGCCCTCATAGGTGAAATATTCAAAAAAGCTTTTGACGATGTATTTGTAGGTGGCAACATTGGAGACCCCCTCATTAATTACCCCCTAAAAGGCATGAAGTCACGATACGTCATTATCGAGGTGAGTAGCTTCCAGTTAGAGACTATAGAGACATTTCGGCCACAAACAGCTGTCCTTCTTAATATTACAGAGGATCATCTCGATCGTTATCGAAATTTTGCTGAATACAGAGATGCGAAGTACCGAATCTTTGAAAATCAGAAAGGAGACGATTATACAATCCTCAATACGAGTCTTCCTGCGATTGATGGCATTCAGGCGAAAAAACTGTTCTTTTCTTCTCAAGAAGAGGTTTTGGAAGGTGCTTTTTTCACGGATGGGATGTTGACGGTTAGAATCCATGGGGAGGAGCACCGATACGAGAGGATATTCTCGCCCCTCGTAGGAATTCATAACACAGAAAATCTCCTTGCAGCCCTCCTTGTGGCCCATATTTATGGAATACATACGGAATGCATCAAAGAGGTTGTAAGGGATTTTAAAGGGCTTCCCCACCGTATTGAAGTGGTTCGAAGGATAGATAATGTCTTGTTCTATAATGACTCGAAAGCTACCAACGTAGATTCAACAAAGCGGGCCTTGGAAAGCGTTGATGGAAGTGTTGTTCTTATAGCCGGAGGGAAGGATAAGGGTGGAAGTTATACGGTCATTGCCGACCAGATGAAAAAAGTCCGCGCCCTCATTCTCATTGGAGAGGCAAAAGAAAGAATCCACGCGGATTTGGGCAAACATTCTGACACCTACATGGAGAATGATCTTTCCAGTGCAGTAAAACGAGCTCTTGAGGTTGCCAAGGACGGCGATGTAGTACTTTTTTCTCCTATGTGCAGCAGCTTTGATATGTTTAAGGATTACAAAGATCGTGGTAACCAATTTAAGGCTGTGGTGGAGGCATTGTGAAAAAAGCAGTTATATATATCCTCGCTTCCATGCTCCTCTATAGTTTCTTCTCCGAACTGAACGCGATGAAAATTGTATTCATACTTCTTGGCCTAATCTCTGTGTTTGCCGTCTCACTGATTCCAATAAAGGTTATTATTGGCGCAAAATACCCTACCATTCTTCTTTCGTTTGCGGGGACTGCAGGTTTTTTTATCTATCCCCACCTCGCTTCCTCCTACCCGGTGGAACCCATCATAATATTTCTCGCTCTCTATAGCATTGCCTTTTTCTTAGTCACTTTGGAAGAAAAAGGACACGATGTGTATAAAGAGATGGGCGGGATATCCATTCTTTTTCTTTCAGCCTCCTTTAATCTGGCCATGACAGGAAAACCGATTTTGATCTTGCCTCTTGCGCTTTCCATCATATTTTTCCTTTTTGTTCTCGGAAGGCATAAAATTATTGTGCTCATGGCGGCATATACCCTTGCCATCACTATTGTTCTTGTGTACAAACATATTCCCGTTCTCTCCGCTGGTGTTCCGTTGCGAGAGATTAACCGTTATATTCTGTTTGCAACATCTTTTGTTTTTCTTGCAATAAGTTTTATTGGGTTTGCAAAACAAGGAGGCCGTATCAATATTCTGACTTTTTTTGGATTCCTATATGTATGCGTTGACCTTCTCTTATCAACCGGGCTTAAAATGTCAGGAGGATTACTCTACCAGCCGGTTATATCACTTTTCATGATAAGTCCTCTCATTGGTTTAATGCTGAAAACGGAGAGGAAACGGATATGAAGCTTCTCATCTGCGCAGGGGGAACAGGAGGCCATATTTTTCCGGGAATTGCAGTTGCAGAAGCCTTTACAGAAATGCATGAAAGGAATGATATCGTATTCGTTGGGACGCGGCAGGGATTAGAAGGAGGAATAATACCACGATATGGATTCAAGCTCCTCTTTATCGAAGCCCACCAATTTCAGGGAAAAAATATATTCTCCAAGATGTCAACCCTCATTCGGCTTTTTCAGGGCATACGAGCAGCCAAGGTGGTCATAAACCTTGAAAAACCTGATGCAATCCTCGGAATGGGAGGTTTTACCTGTGTCCCCACCATTCTTGCCGGGGTCATGCTTGGGTTGCCAACCTATCTTCATGAACAGAATGTAGAACCGGGCCTTGCAAACAAGTTCCTGTCACGGTTTGTGACATCAACGTTTGTCAGTTTTGAGGCCACAAAAAAATATCTGAAAACAAAAAGGGTTTCCCATACAGGAAACCCTCTCAGGAAGAGTCTGAAGGTTGGAAAAGCTTCGGACGAGAAAGGAAGTTTCAATATTTTTATCTTCGGCGGAAGCAGGGGGGCACGAAGTATCAATGAGTCGATCCTTACTCTCCTTCCTTTTATGGAAAGCTATAAGAATACCGTTATGTACCATCAGACAGGTACCGATGACTACGAGCATATCAAGAAAGCATATGAGAGATCGAAGGTAGGACACGAAGTTTTTCCTTTTACAGATCACATGGAAAGATACTACAACCTTTCAGACGTAGTTATATCAAGGTCCGGCGCAACGACAATCTTCGAATTGGCTTACTTTCAAAAAGCAGCAATTCTGGTTCCCTATCCATTTTCGGCCGGCCAACATCAAAAGATGAATGCCATGCATGTGGCGAGCCTGGGTGGTGCATATGTCGTTGAAAATGACCAATTGAGTGGCGAAAAACTTCATGATTTACTGAGTGGCCTTATGAAAGATCGGGATCATGTGCGAATGATGGGCAATAATATTGGCAAGCTTTATATTGAAGACGCGGCGGAACGCATTATAAAAGAAATAGTAGGGATCTAATTTGGTGCTGCATAAAATAGAGAAGGTTCATTTTGTGGGAATAGGCGGCATAGGGATGAGCGGTATTGCTGAGGTACTGCTGAACCTTGGTTTTACAGTAACAGGTTCCGATTTACGGAAGACTGAAACAACGGACAGATTACAGGCCCTTGGCGCCACAATTTTTACCGGGCACAAGAGAGAGAATATCGGAAACGCGGACGTGGTGGTTGTATCATCTGCCGTAAGGTCTGACAACCCTGAAGTCTTGCAGGCAAAGGATCTTTTTATCCCAGTCATCCAAAGGGCGGAGATGCTCGCGGAGCTCATGCGGATGAAGTACAGCATTGCCGTAGCAGGGGCTCACGGCAAAACAACAACCACATCACTGGTATCAACCATTCTGGGCCATGCAGGCCTTGATCCAACATGTGTTATTGGTGGAAGGCTAAATAGTCTTGGAAGCAATGCCAAGCTGGGAGACAGCAGGTTCCTCGTTGCAGAGGCTGATGAGAGTGATGGCACGTTCCTCCTTCTTTTTCCTACTATTGCAGTAACAACAAACATTGACCTTGAACACCTCGATTTTTATCATGACATTCATGAAATAAAAAGTGCCTTTCTCGCTTTTCTCAATAAAGTTCCTTTCTATGGTCTTGATATTATCTGTATCGATAATGCCAATGTTCAGAGTCTCATTCCTCAGCTCAAAAGAAGATATATGACATATGGCTTGTCGAAACAGGCAGATTTGCGGGCAGAGAATATTACCTATAACGGATTCACCACTTCTTTTAAGGTGTTTTATAAAGACTCTGAGGTGGGAGACGTTGACCTCACCCTTCCCGGCATCCACAATGTGGTGAATGCCCTTGCAGCATGCGGGGTTGCTATTGAACTCGATATACCATTTGCAATAGTTAAAGAAGCCTTGAAAGAGTTTGGTGGGATTCATCGAAGGCTTGAGGTGAAGTGGGATGGAGCAATAAAATTAATCGACGATTACGGTCATCACCCGACAGAGATTAAAGCGACCCTTGCCGCAATAAGGCAGATGTGGAAAGGACGGATTATTGTGATCTTTCAGCCTCATCGATATACACGAACACAGGCCCTCATGGACGAATTTGCAACATCTTTTAATGAGGCAGATGTGCTCATTGTAACTGAAATATATGCAGCGTCTGAAGAGAAGATTGATGGGGTTGATGGACTGGTGCTTTCGGAAAAGATACGGACGAGCGGTCATAAGAACGTAATGTTTGCTCCAAACAAAGAGGATGCTGCAGAGAAAGTGATCAGCCTGGCCCGCGAAGGGGATGTCGTGATAACGTTGGGCGCCGGTGACATTTACAAAATAGAGGAAAGGTTAAAGGCAGCGTGGAGTGGACGGGGATAGAAGGAACAACTCTCAAAAATGTTTCAATGAAAAGATACACATCTATGAAGGTTGGTGGGCCGGCCAGCTATCTTATTTACCCCCGCGACGAAGGAGAATTGGTGAGAGTTTTGCACATAGCACAGGAACAAGGAGTAAGGTACCGATTCCTTGGGAATGGAACAAATATTATTGTTCACGACAAAGGCATACGAGAGGTCGTGATACGGACAACGAGAATGCACCGTGTTGATTACAAAAAACTGGATGACGGGGCTCTTGCAGAGGTTTCAGGAGGAACGTCGCTCAAGGGTTTCATTGCTGATACCGCTCGTCGTGGTTTATCTGGCTTGGAAAAACTTTACTGGATACCCGGTACTGTTGGAGGCGGCATCAAAATGAATGCAGGAAGTTTCGGCTCCCGGATATCAGATGCCGTTGAAAGTGTTCGTCTTGTCAACAAAGATGGAGAGATTGCTTCTTATTTGAAAAGCGAGATGGAATTTGGGTATCGTGAGTCACGCATAGGACCTTCGGAGTGTGTTCTTACAGCCAGATTCCGTTTATGGAACAGGGATAAGAATGATATCCAGAAGGACATGGACTATGTATATGGTGAGAGAAAAAAGAGGCACCCTATGGAATTTCCTTCCGCAGGCTCTGTATTCAAGGGTGTTGCAGGCGAACCTGCGTGGAAATTTATTGAAAGGGCCGGCCTGAAAGGCATTGCAATTGGTGGTGCTATGGTTTCAGACAAACATGCAAATTTTATTATAAATACGGGGAAGGCTACAGCCCAGGATGTAAAGTTGCTTATAGATAAGATAAAAAAAGAAGTTTTTGAGAAGACAGGCGTTACCCTTGAAGAGGAAGTGGAGTTCTGGGGGTTCAATGGATAGGGAGGTCTTAAAAACACAAAGAATCGGGGTACTGATGGGAGGAAACTCCTCAGAACGGGAGATATCCTTGAAGAGTGGCAAAGCGGTTCTCCGGGGTCTTAAGAGGTGTGGTTACAATGTTACCGCCATCGATGTTGATTCTGAGCTCGCCGCCAAATTAAAGCGCAAGCATATTGCTACTGCATTTATTGCACTCCATGGAAGGCGGGGAGAGGATGGGTCTGTTCAGGGACTGCTGGAGATAATGGGGATTCCCTACACTGGTTCCGGTGTTCTTGGGTCTGCCATGGCTATGGATAAGGTTGTTATGAAAATGATCTTCGAGAGTATGGGTATACCATCGCCAGCCTATACTATTGTAGAAGACGAGGATACAGTTCATTTTCCTTTACCTTTTGTGGTGAAACCCGCCAATGAGGGCTCTACTGTCGGAATATCAGTTGTAAGAAAGCAGAAAGAGGTTAGACCTGCAATTCAGAATGCCCGCACGTATGACAGGAAGGTCATGATTGAACGGTACATTGAGGGAGATGAGATAACCGTTGGCATTGTCAATGGTGAAGTACTGCCCGTTGTTCAGGTTAAGCCGAAGTCAGGATTCTATGATTTTGAGGCAAAATATACAAAAGGAATGACTGAATACATAGTGCCTGCAAAGATTAGTACCAAGATTGCGAAAAAAGCACATGCCATTGCCTTGGAGGTATACAATGGGTTTGAACTTGCAGGATGCGCGCGGATTGATATGCTTGTAGATGATGATCTTCCTAAAGTAATTGATATCAATACATCTCCTGGGATGACGGAGACTTCCCTTGTTCCCAAAGCATGGGGAAACCTCGGAAGAACGTTTGATGAGCTCGTTGAGACAATACTCATGGAGGCATCGCTAAAGATATGAAAAAGAGCCTTTATACCTTATTTCTTATCCCTCTTTGTGTTATATCCATGCTTACCATTATTTATATTTTTGCGAAAGACGAGCCATTCTTTTTTCTGAAAAATATCAAGGTGAATGGGATTCGCCATTTAAAGGATCATGATATCATAAGTCGTGCCGCTCCATTTCTCAGGGATAGCCTATTCAGGATAGATATCTCCAAGATGAAAGAGGCAATAGTAACCCACCCCTTCGTGAAGGAGGTAAGGATTAAAAGAGTCTATCCTTTTTCGCTTGTCATTGACGTGCAAGAGAAAAAGGCTTCAGCCCTGTGGGCGGACAGTGAAGGGCAACTGCATGTTCTTGATGAGAATGGAGAGCCCTTTAGACAATTTACCAAAGAAGATACCAAAGGCCTAATCATTATTAATGCCAAAGACAGGAATGGAGCGCGGAACGTGTACAGATATATTAATGAATGGTTTAGGGAGGGGATTATCAAACAGGAAGATCTTTCTGATGTTGCCTATAACGAAGGGAACATCACAATCTACGGTTGTGGTTGTGATGATGGGGTAGAAATAATTTTAGGAAAAGAGGATCAAAAAGGTAGGCTTAAGAAGGCAGTTGTCGTATTAGAGGATGCAAAGCAGAGGGGTTTTCTGATAAAGTGTATAGACGCTAGATTTGAAAAAGGCGCTATCATCAGGGAAAGGCAGGGCTAAAATGGTCATAGAGGATGGACTCCTTGTCGGGCTGGATATAGGCACTACAAAGATCTGTGTAGTAGTGGCCAGGGTAACAGAAGGCAAGGTGAACATTATTGGAATTGGCTCCCACCCCTCTACTGGATTAAGAAAAGGTGTCGTGGTAAATATGGACAGTACCGTAAATTCCATTAAAAAGGCCGTTGAAGAAGCAGAGCTCATGGCAGGCATCAAGATCGATTCCTGCCTTGTAGGAATAGCGGGCGCCCATATAAAGAGCTTTAACAGTAATGGAGTTGTTGCTATCAAGGACAAAGAAGTAAGACCAGATGATGTTGCGCGGGCGATAGATGCAGCAAAGGCGGTGGCCATTCCCGCCGATAGGGAATTGATCCATGTTATCCCTCAGGAATATATCATCGATGATCAGGACGGTATCAGAGATCCCATCGGTATTACCGGGGTTAGGCTTGAGGTGAAGACCCATATCGTGACAGGAAGTGTTTCTTCTGCACAGAATATTATAAAATGCTGCAAACTTGCCGGATTGAATGTAGATGACATCATTCTTGGACAGCTCGCGTCGTCAGAGGCGACATTAACCCCCGAAGAGAAGGAGATTGGAGTTGCTCTCGTTGATATTGGAGGAGGGACGAGCGATATCGCCGTTTTTATCAACGGTGCCATCAAGTTTACCTCGGTGCTTCCTTACGGAGGCAATAATATAACGAACGATATTGCCATTGGGCTCAGGACTCCTCTCGAGGAGGCAGAAAAGATTAAGAAGAAATATGGATGCGCTTTTGCAAATATGATAGGCGCAAACGAAACGATAGAAGTTCCAAGTGTGGGTGGCAGAAAACCACGGACGCTTATGCGAAAAACTCTTGCCGATATTATCGAGCCGAGGGTTGAAGAGATATCCTCCCTCATCTATCAGGAGATTAAAAAATCTGGCTCTGAACGGCTTCTCGCTTCCGGGGTTGTTATTACGGGAGGTTGTGCAAACCTTGAAGGAATCGCTGAGCTTGCAGAGAATATCTTTAACCTCCCTGCCAGACGTGGCTATCCTATAGGGCTTGGGGGCCTCGTAGATGTAGTAAACAATCCAATATATGCCACCGGTGTTGGGCTTCTCGTTTATGGGTTTAAGAATTCAAAAATCAGAAAGCGTGGTTTTAAAAAGGCTACCCGTTTCAAAGATTTTTTAAATAGCAGAAAATTACTCAACAGAATGAGAGACTGGTTTAAAGAAATTTTCTAAGGAGGTGTGGGGTGAGCAACGTATTCTTCATGGACGAAACGAATGGTTTTTCGGCAAAATTAAAAGTTGTCGGTGTGGGCGGCGGTGGCTGCAACGCGTTGAATAACATGGTTGACGCTGGTGTGCAGGGCGTCGAATTTGTTGCCATCAACACGGATGTGAAGTCCCTTAGCATGTGTAAAGCGCCTGTTAAAATACAGATTGGCTCGAAACTCACCAGAGGCCTTGGGGCAGGTGCTGATCCTGAGATCGGGAAAAAGGCAGCTCTCGAGGATGTTGAAAAGATACGGGATCATCTGGCCGGGACAGATATGGTTTTTGTAACATGTGGACTTGGCGGCGGGACAGGCACAGGGGCTTCTCCCGTGATCGCAGAGATATCGAAGGAGTTGGGAGCTTTAACCGTTGCCATAGCTACGAAGCCTTTTGCGTTCGAAGCGCGGGCGAGAATGGAACAAGCAGAGCGTGGTGTTGCTCAGCTGAGAAATTCTGTAGATTCTCTCATAACAATACCAAACCAGCGTCTCCTTTCCATTGGCGGGAAACACATGACGGTTATGGAAGCATTTTTTAAAGCCGATGAAGTGCTCCTCAATGCGGTAAGAAGTATTTCTGACCTGATCGTCGGCTCGGGGTATGTTGTCGTGGATTTTGCTGATGTGAAAACAATCATGGCCGAGAGGGGTATGGCAATCATGGGCGTCGGCATATCATCTGGAGAAAACAGGGCCAGGGATGCTGCTCAAAAGGCAATATCAAGCCCGCTCCTGGAAGATATTTCTATTCATGGGGCACGGGGTGTTCTCATCAATGTGACAGGAAACACTGACATCACGCTGGCAGAGGTGAACGAGGCATCTACGCTTATCCAGGAACAGGCTCATGAGAATGCAAAGGTCATATGGGGGCTTGTATTCGACGACAGCATGGATGATTCTGTAAGGATAACGGTTATTGCAACTGGGTTTGAAGAACAGATTGTTGCCGAATCGGATAACATCGAAACGTTCCCACGGACGAAGCTTTTTGTAGAGGATGACACCATACCTCCTTTCCAGAGAAAAAAGGTAGCCATCGATTACAAAGAGATAAAGTCAAGAAGCGACAATATAGACATTGATGATGACAGACTGGATATACCGACGTTCCTGAGGAAGCAGGCGGATTAGATTCGTTCGGAGTGATGAGTTCGGAGTTCGGAGAAAAAAGGAATACTGAGAAAAGATGAGAGGATGTGGGAATGGAATAGCGGGGTTCCTCATCCACTCATCTATGCATTGACCCATGTACGGGGCTCGTAGCCCAGCTAATCAATCAACAAAGCGAAAAAAAACTCAAGACACTGGCCCTCTTGCCCTTGAAAAGGGGGCCATCATCAAAAAGTGGCACAACAAAACCCCTGTATGCGTAGTCTTTCCCAACAGTTATTACATAGGGATGTCAAACCTCGCCATCCACATCCTGTATACAGCCCTTAACAGCGATCTGAATATTGTGTGTGAGCGCTGTTTTTTTAGCGAAGGTGAAGAACCTCGTTCTCTCGAAAGCGGAAAACCTCTTTCGTCATTCGACATTATTTTTGTAACGCTTTCGTTCGAGCTTGATTTCATAAACATACCAAAGCTGCTGAGCATAGCTGGCATTCCTGTTCTTGCCTCAGAGAGAAAAGATGGTGATCCGATTGTGGTTGCCGGCGGTATCTGCGTCATGGCAAATCCCGAACCCGTGAGCAGATTTGTCGACCTCTTCATCCTCGGTGATGTGGAGGCGACTATGCCTCTATTCATTCAGAAATACATAGAGAGAAAAAACAAGAAGAGACGTACAGTTATAAATGGATTGGACAGCTTTGATTGGATTTATAATCCGGCCATGTTGGGCGTCACATATTCTTCTGATGGGACGGTGGATGCTTTCAAACCGGACGACTTTTCCGTAACCATTGAAAGCTATATGGGCAAGAACCTGGGTATGTCAGCCATCATTTCGAGCAATACTGAATTCTCAAACATGTACCTTGTTGAGGGTACCAGAGGATGCCCGTCGAAATGCCCTTTTTGTCTCCTCGGAAATACTTATTCATTCAGCTTTGACAGGCTGGAGAGTATTCCATGGAACGTTGAGGATATCGGTATGATCGGAGGCGGTGTGTCCTTTCATCCACGCCTTGTGGAGATCATTAAAGAAATGAAACAGGCAGGCAAGCATGTTCACCTTCCATCCCTCAGAGTTGACGAGGTTACTCCAGAGCTTGTGGCATTGATCCAGGATGAGGTGAAAACCCTTACATTTGGGATTGAGGCTGGTAACGAACGTTTACGGAGGTTTATCGGCAAACCTCTCGCTGATGATGAAATTTACGAGAAGCTCGAATCAATCCTTGCCATGAAGCCGTTTAACCTGAAGCTTTATTTTATGGTTGGTCTCTATGGAGAAGAGAAAAAAGACCTTGAGGATATCATCAGCATGGTGAAGCACATTCACCACATCATGGTAAAAACAGGGGCGCCCAAGGGCTACATGGGATCTGTCACCGTCCATGTGAGTCCCTTTGTTCCCAAGGCCTCGACGCCCTTTCAGTGGCTTCCCATGGAGGAGATGGATGTGCTGAAAGAGAAGATAACGTGGCTCAAGAAAGGACTCGCTCATGTAGGCAACGCTTACTTTACCCATGAGTCGGTCAAATACAGTGTTATTCAGGGAATACTGGCCAGGGGCGATAGGAGGGTAGGTGACTCCATCCTCCGTTTTGCAAAGGGGGACAGTTTCAGCAAGGTTATGAGGGAAAGCCCCCTGAATCTCAATTTCTATGTGCACAGGGAGAGAAATAGAGACGAACTCTTCCCGTGGGATTTCATAAAGGGCAGGCAGAAGAAAGAAGTGCTGTGGAAACGGTTGAGTTCCGTAAAGCGTGGCTCATAGCTCATAGCTGAAAGCTCATAGCCAAAGAAAAGATCAACAACCAGAACAAGTGGTCTCAGATTTTCAATAGGGACGAGAATAGCGTCGGCCTTTCCCCGCAAACATGCTCATTTCTTTCCAGCAACTCCATACACGCATGTTTGGTTATGGCACTTTTCTTCACACAAAAGACCAGGCTTCCGTGCCCGAATTGTTTGACAAGGTGTGGCTTCGAGGTCGAGGTCTTGAGGGCGCCGGCAGTGCGATAATGGGAGACCATATCATCATCGAAATAACGGTTAAGAAACTTCGGGTTCCATTGGTTCAAAGCCCTTTGATCTCATACATATGAACAATTCTTTTTTTTCAGATTCGACAGGAAATTTATGATTGACAGCAAATTCTTTTGGTATTACTATTACCAGTAATACGTAATACTATGGGAGGGTAATCATGAGAGTCACGATAAAAGGTCAAGTTACTATTCCGCAGGAAGTCCGTGAGAAATTTGGAATAACTCCTGACGTCGAAATTGATTTCGTAGAAGAGAACAATAGGATTTACCTGGTGAAACGAAAACGGGAGGCGAAAAAAACTCATAAATTCAGCAAATTGAGGGGTATTGCTACCGTTAAAATGACAACGGATGAGATAATGGCCCTAACGAGAGGTCATACATGAAAGGTGTTCTCGTTGATTCAAACATAATTTTAGATGTTTTTCTCAATGATGAGAAATGGGCTGATTGGTCCGAATCCAAATTAGAGGAATGCAGTGAGCATGTGCCATTATACATCAATTCAGTAATCTATTCTGAGATATCCATAGGATTTACGCTCATAGAAGATCTGGAATCTGCAATCAGCAAGGCCGGATTTCAGATGTTAGAAATTCCCAAAGAAGCCCTTTTTTTAGCTGGAAAGGCATATATTCAATACAGGAGAAAGAAAGGAATAAAAATAACACCATTGCCTGATTTTTTTATTGGCGCACAGGCGGCAATATTAAGTTTAGACTTGTTGACCAGGAATATTTCTCGATATCAAACGTACTTTCCAACAGTGAAATTAATAGCACCATCATTATGAACGAAAAGAATTATCAAGATAGCAAGATAGCTCAGAATATTTTCACCTGTTTATGGGTTTTTGGGGTTAATACGGGAAATTACTCGTACCTGAAACCTTTCTCGACGAACAACCGTAGGCAGGCGTCTACGACTTCAGGATCATAGAAAATACCCTTTTTCTGCCGAATCTCTTCCAGCGCCTTGTCAAGGCCGAGGGCTGGCCGATAAGGTCTATGGGAAGCCATTGCCTCGAGGACATCAGCGACAGCAAGAATCCGTGCTTCAAGGATAATCTCATCTCCTTTGAGTCCCCGCGGATACCCTGAACCATCAACTCTTTCATGATGTTGTATAGTGGCTAAAGCGACGGGCCATGGGAGTTCGATTCCTTTTAAGATGTCATATCCTACCTGTGAATGGGCTTTGATGATATGAAACTCGTATTCATTGATTCTCCCAGGTTTGCTCAGAATTTCAGCAGGAACTACAATTTTGCCTATATCATGGAGAAAACCCATGACCCTGATCCCTTCTATCTGTTCCTTTGACAATCCCATCTCCTGTGCTATCTCGCAGGCAATGAGGGCAACACGTTTCTGATGGCCGGCAGTGTATGGATCACGCATTTCCAAGGTTGTAGAGAGAGCATCTACCGTGCCATCGAGCGTTCGCTTCAGGCTCTCTACGGTATGTTTCAAAGCATTTTCAGCCTGCTTGCGCCGGGTGATATCCTGGTGAAAGCCTTCGAAAAAGGTTATGGCACCGTTACCATTCCTGACTGTTCGTGCATTGATCGATACCCATATTTTTGAGCCATCTTTTCTGTACAATTCTGTTTCATATCCTTCAACAAAACCTTTTTCAGTAAGCACCGTTTTGAGAGCCTGATAGTTTTCGGGGTTTACAAAGAGTTGATTGGGTATATCAGTAATTGTATTGAGAACCTCTTCAGGCCCGCTATAACCGAGGGTTTGGGCAAAGGCAGGGTTAACGCTCTTGTACCGATCGTCGAGGGTGTTTTGAAAAATTCCCTCAACAGCATAATCAAATATGTTTCGAAAGTGACTTTCTGATTCCCGCAGAGAATCTTCCGTCTTTTTTCTTACGAGGGCACTGGTAAAGGTTTCTTCCACTATTTTCAACAGAGAAACTATTGACTCTGGCCATACCTTTTTTTCGATGATGCTTTCGAAACCCAAGAAACCCATAAGCGAGATGTTGTATACCAAAGGAATAATAAGGAGCGATTGCGCCAACTTACCATTATGTCTATTGTTTGTAATTTTTGGAAGATCAGAAATGTTTACTACTTCAAGGTCCCAGATTGGCCGGATAAATGGAGGAAGTTTGGAGGCAGGAATGTTCAGGCGTTTTTCGATAAGCGGCTCAATGCCACGGGCGCACCACTCATGAGTATTATGAATGACAGTGCCGTCGTCAGAGAACTCAAACATGTAAAATCGGTCAACACCGGCAAATTCACCTATAATTCTCATAACATCGTCAATACCTTCGTTGATCTCATCTGACGAAAGGATTGTGAAATTTGTTGAAAGATTGAGAATGAGCCTCAGAGTTTCTTCAGTGTTCTTCAGAGTTTTCTCTGTATGGTCTTTTTCGGCCTGTATGTGTTCTAATAAGGCCATTTTCTGGCGCATATTAGTCAACTCGTTGATGAGCTGCTCCTTGGTTTTTCTGCTATCAATCATGTCGAAGAGTCTTATTCATTTGTATTTTCGAGGAAATACCATTTCTTTTTTCCAACAGCTTTACGTACTTATCGGCATGAAACTATGCAACCTTAATTACCATTTGTTCGCATTTCATGTGATTGACTTTTATACGTTAATGCTATAACCTTTGTGCTTGTGACAGATTGTTTAAACAGTTCAAACTATTTGGCAATGGAAATTGCAAGAGACGGGGGTAAATATGTCGAGTCTAAATAAAGCGATGATCATAGGAAATCTTGGTGCAGACCCTGAGGTGCGTTATACTGCAAACGGTATGGCGGTAGCCACCTTCAATGTAGCCACAAAGGAAACATGGAAAGACAAAAATAACTCAAGACAGGATAGAACTGAATGGCACAGGGTTGTGGCCTGGGGAAAACTTGGTGAGCAGGCCGGGGAATTTCTAAAAAAAGGGAGACTTGTCTATGTTGAGGGGAGAATGCAGACCCGTGAATTTGAGGGTAAGGATGGCATTAAACGGAAGACCTTTGAAATAGTCGCTTCTACGTTCAGGATGCTGGGTGCATCCGGACAGGGAGACAGGGAAGAGCGCAGAGTCCAAGGGAGCCTCCACCAAAGCGGCGATGATGACTTTATCCCTGAAATTGAGGAGGACGACGTACCACTTTAACGGCAGCCAAGGCTACCCCGCATACCGATGGACGACCGATTCACTAGGACGTTCGTTCATCCCATGAAGCACTGGATCCACTCGGACGATATTACAGAATTGTTACCAGCCTTTGTCTTTACCCTTTGCGCTATGCCCTCTGCCGAATGCGGTTTTACACTGCCAGCCGCTTCACCGAGTGTTTCAATCCTTCAACCTTCGATTCAACGATGCCCCTTGATTCAGCGGCCTGGATAAATTCTTTGAACTGATTAAAGCCAAGATCATTGAAATATATCTTTTTTTCAATAAGCTTCGAGTTAACGCTCCGGTATGAGTGATATACAGGACTATTCCCCTTGTCCAGTTCTTTTAAAACCTCAAGAAGGACTATGAAGGCCTTCTGCTGCGTTCCGGCCTTCTCGAAAACGCTTGCAACAGGATAGACAAGGGCCTCAGGGCCTTTACCCTCTATGGTTACAAAGCCTGCTTTCACTGCCGCTGCCACAAACTCACTCCAATGAGAGAAGTTTAGTTTTTTCTCATCAAAATTTGGATTTAGCATTTTCATCCGAATTTTCAAAGAGCCGATACCGGGTTGCGTTTTCTTTTTCAACATAAGATCGGCAGCTTCAGCAAGCATCTGGAACCAGTCTTCTTGGCCCATAGTAGGGGTAAGCGCTTTTTCTGGAGTGATTCTATCCTCTGTCTGACGACCAGGCTTTACGCCTGATTCCTCGTCATTCCCGCCCGGAACGAGTTCTCGATAATCAACATAGCTGTCGGCGAGGGCGAGAAGATCCTCCGAAGCATTTTTCGTATTACATACTATATGGACGATCTTTCCAGCTCTTCTGAGCGAGAGAACGAGAAAGCGAAAATCGCTGTCTCCGGTGACCAGGATAAACGTGTCGATATGATCAGAAACCCTCAAAATTTCTAAAGCATCGGAGACTAAAACCATATCGGAACTGTTTTTCTGACCTTTTGGTATGTGCACGAGGTAGAAATATCTTCTCGTTAAGGACGGGGCGAGTTTGGAGAGACCGGTATGGTTCCAGTTCCCGTAGGCCCGAGCTGCCACAACCCTCCCTTTTGACTCCCCATATTCGATAAGCCCCTCTAAAAACAAGGAATCCGATCCGGGATTTACGTTTTCCATATCCCAGAGAATCGCAACATTGCTCATTTCATCCCCCTTTTCGTACAACTATCCTGTGTATTTAGTATAAAATTTATTTGTTCAAATAACATTAGGAAAAACAATGCATATCACTTTCACAACGGGGATTACCCAATCGTTTGGATTGAGCGCTTCCTTTCACCAACTACCATTCACGGATCACCACGTATCGCTTTTTTATCTCAGCTTAAATCTTTGAATCTTACCCGTCGAGCTTTTCGGCAACTGGTCAACAAATTCAATCCATCGGGGATACTTGAACTTGGCAAGTCGATCAAGTACCCACTGCTTCAGCTCCTGGGCAAGCTCGTCTGATTGTGTGAATCCTTCTCTGAGTACAACAAAGGCTTTCGGTTTAATGAGACCTTCTTTGTCAGCGCTCCCTACAACTGCGCATTCAAGGACAGCCGGGTGTTTGCTCAGACAGTTCTCGACTTCTACAGGAGATACCCAAATACCGCCAACTTTCAACATATCGTCGCCCCGTCCAGCACACCAGTAATACCCGTCTTCATCAACGTAGTATTTGTCGCCTGTATTGATCCATTCACCCTGCATAGTAAGCCTGGTTTTTTCCCGCTTACGCCAGTATTGCTGTGCAGCACTATCTCCCTTCACGTGAAGTGTCCCAATTTCACCTTTTGGCACCTCTTGTTGACCTTCTTCGTCGAGAAGTTTCAATTCGTAGCCCGGTACCGGTTTGCCTGTAGAACCAGGCTTGATGTCACCGGGGCGATTGCTGAGAAAGATGTGGAGCATCTCTGTTGAGCCTATGCCGTCGATGATGTCAATTCCAAATCGTTCTTTCCAACGATAGTAGAGCTCTGTGGGAAGGGCTTCTCCCGCTGATACACAAATACGTACCGATGAGAGTTCGTGGTTTGCATTTGGATCCGGTTTTGACCCTCTTTCACGGTCCTGGCGGGCCTTATACTCGAGCATTTGGCCATAGAGCGTTGGAACCCCGAAGAACACGGTAGGACGAAAACGGACAAGGTGTTTGAAAACATTTTCCGGTGTTGGCGAATGAGCGTTGAGTACTGCAGCAGCACCCACTGACATGGGGAAATACATGCCGTTGCCAAGGCCATAGGAGAAAAAAAGACGTGCCGCAGAAAAACAGATGTCATTCTCTGTGAGCCCCAGGATTTCCCTGCCATAGGCCTGGGACGTTACCACCATATCATACTGAGAGTGAATAGCACCCTTTGGAGAACCTGTGGACCCTGAACTGTACAGCCAGAAACCGACATCATCCTTGGTTGTGAATTCGGTTTTTATTGTCTCAGGGGCATGACGGTATTTTTGTCTGAAAGGAATATGGGCGCCAGCTGTTTCCGAGATGACAATGAGATCTCGGAGATACAGGAGGTCACCCTTGATGTGGGTGATAACAGGAATAAGCTGTTCAGATACTACGAGCACTCTTGCCCGGCTGTCATTGAGGTAATATTCATAATCATCTGCGGTGAGCATGGTATTGACGGGGATGGGAACGGCTCCGATCTTGATGGAACCCCAGAAGACAGCATAGAATTGCGGCACATCGAGCATGAGTATCATTATCCGGTCATCGACCCTTACGCCAAGTTCGCGGAAAGCGTTGGCTGTTTTATTTGTCATTTTCTGGATGTCATTGTACGTGTAATTCCGAAATTCAGTATAAACTGCTATTTTGTGGCCGCGCCCCTGACGGATGTTTCTGTCGACGAAGTAATCAGCGGCGTTGAAAAAATCCTGAGTTGCTCCGTGAATCATTAAAAGCCTCCTTTTTGAGTGTAGTTACACGGTATAATTACTACTGAGAAATATGGAACACCATTATTTCAAAAGAAAAACCGTGGACAATACAGATAAATGGCAATCAATTAAAATATTAAACCATAAAAATAATTTGTTTTCAACCAGATTCTTTTGCATTTCTCTTGTGTTAGAGAGCATTTTCTGGTATAATATTTTGCTTCTAATACAACCTCTTGCATTATTCTATAAACAATTTTGAGGGAGCATGGAACAAAGTCTGATACGGAATATTGCCATTATTGCCCACGTTGATCACGGGAAAACCACACTTGTTGATCAATTATTCAGGCAGAGTGGCATGTTTAGGGATAACCAGGTGGTTGAAGAGCGGCTCATGGACTCGATGGATCTTGAGCGGGAGCGCGGCATTACAATCGCCTCCAAGAACGGTTCGTTCATCTATGGCGACTATCACGTGAACATTGTTGACACACCCGGACATGCTGACTTCGGAGGACAGGTTGAACGGGTTCTCAAGATGGTCGATGGTGCTCTTCTCCTTGTTGATGCAGTTGAGGGGCCTATGCCCCAGACATACTTTGTGCTGAAAAAGGCCCTTGCCTTGCACCTGCCGATTATTGTGGTGGTTAATAAGATCGATAAACCTGCTGCCCGCTGTGACTGGGTGGTCAACGAGGTCTTTGACCTTTTTGTAAAGCTTGATGCACCGGATCATATTCTTGACTTCCCTATCATCTATGCATCGGCGAGAGATGGTTACGCCACTCATGATCACAATGAGCGGCAGGGTACCATGGTGCCTCTCTTTGAGCTGATTATTGATTCTATACCGCCGCCCGCAGGTGACCCTGCAGGACCCCTTCAGATGCTGGTTAGCTCTCTCAGTTATTCCCAGTTTCTTGGCAGGTTGGCAATAGGTAAAATTACCTCCGGAAAGCTCCGTATGGATCAGGAGGTTGTTGTCTCCAAGACAGGATTGGGACCATCACCGGCGAGTATTAAAAAAATTTATAAATTTCGTGGCGCTGAAATGGTAGAAACAGATGAAGCCAATGTAGGAGATATTGTAGCCGTTGCCGGTATGGATACGATAACCATTGGCGAGACGCTGACCGATCCGTTGAATCCCGTCCCTCTCGATGGGATTGAGGTGGATCCGCCAACTGTTTCCATGAATTTCATTCCCAATGATTCTCCGTTTTATGGGAGAGAGGGCCGGTTTGTTACATCGAGGCACTTACGGGAAAGGCTTTTCCGCGAAACGCTGTCAGACGTTGCCCTTATTGTAGAGGAACTTGGTGGTGTTCAAGGGTATAAGGTTTCAGGACGGGGTGAGCTTCACCTGTCCATCCTTATAGAGAAGATGAGAAGGGAAGGGTACGAGTTCCAGGTAACGCGCCCGCAGGTTATCTGGAAAGAGTCAAATGGAAGAAGGCTTGAACCATTTGAGGAGCTGACCATTGATGTTGATGAAAAATATATGGGAAGAGTAATTGAAAACTTAGGCGGCAGAAAAGGCATACTCCGTGAGATGCATCAGGAGAATGGTATGGCGCGGCTGAAATACAAGATACCCACAAGAGGACTTCTCGGATTTCGCTCTGAGTTCCTCACGGAAACACGAGGTATGGGCATCATGAACTATACATTCCTCGGTTTTGACGAATACGCCGGTGAAATTAAAAATCGAGCCAAAGGCGTTCTTATTGCCATGGAAGAATGTACCACAGTTGCCTACGCACTGTTTAATCTTCAGGAAAGAGGGAGGCTCTTCCTCGGTCCCGGCGAAAAAGTCTATACCGGGCAGATCATCGGAGAGCATTCCCGCGAAGCTGATATTATTGTAAATCCTGCAAAGGGCAAGAAACTGACAAATATGCGTGCAGCGGGTTCTGACGATGCAGTTATATTAACGCCCCATGTGCGTATGAGTCTGGAGGAATGCATAGCCTATATCAATGACGATGAACTTGTTGAGGTTACCCCTCTATCCATACGGCTCCGCAAGCAGATCCTCAATGGCCTGGAGCGTAAACGAGCAAAGAACGCGGCAGCCTGACAATCTTTTTATTTCCCGCTCAAAATCGAAAATAATTTGACTCTATTAACCTCTTCCTGTTACCTTTTGTAAAAAACGGAGGACTCGTATGAGCGGTAACGGAAGAGCTGCAAGAAATACTGTGATTATAGCAAGTTCCCCAAAAAGTTTTCATGATGCAGTTAATGTTGGCTTTCAGAGAGCCTCAAAGACATTACGTGGCATCACAGGTTTACGGGTAAGCGACCAGCGGTGCAGGGTTGAGGATGGGAAAATAGCCGAATACAGAGTAACTCTGGAGGTAATTTTTCTTTTAGAAGAAAGGCGTGCGCTTTAATAACATAGAGTATCCTTCCAAACTATAATTATGCCTGTGAGTCAAGAAAGATACATACATATTGTGCTGTATGTACCGTTTTCATGCCTCTTGTATATTCTACGTCTTGCACAGGCATGATAGCGCTTTATAGAAAAAAAGCTTTTAATTTTTTCTTATATAACCCCAATTTTCTGTTTTTTCGGTAATGTATCCAATTTGAAGCGTGCAATCACTTCATTGCCAATCATTCGGGCTGCTTCATCGTATTGGACCAGATCCGTATTAATAACGATGTGGTAGAGTAATGGATCATCCATGTCTTTGTCGAAGTTGTCCTTTACATATCGTCTCCGCGACTTATCCTTTTGCTTTATATACTTGGCGGCTTCTTTTTGATCAAGGTTGAAGACTTTCTGTGCCCGTTCGATCCTCTTTTCAAGAGTTCCCACCAGGTGCACATGGAAGACATTTTGGAGTTCGCTGGTAACGATGTTTGCACCTCGGCCAACCAGAATAACATTCCCTATTTGCGCCAAACGTAAGATCGTTGCATTCGTCTGCTCTACGAGTGTATAGGTATTTGGATGTAAGCCCAGGAACTCTTCAAATGCATCAGTCAGGGAGCCCTTATGGCCTTCCTTCATAAAATCGCCAATACCTTTATGATAGTTATGATCCTCAAGTACTTTTGCAACAAGATGCTGAGAGAAGACTGTCCATACCTCGTGGGAAGCAGTGTGCGTTTCCAGATAGTTTGCCAGATTTGAAGCGACTGTAAGCCCACCAGCTCCTTCTTGTCGTGAAATAGTTACTGCCGGCTTCGCGTAAATCTGTGAAGCATCTTTGCCTTTTGTACCAAAATGACGCTCAATGAAAGACCTGGTTTTTTCGGAACTAATATTTTCCCACATGTCTTGTCCCCCCTATATCTTTAGTACCAAAAGCTATCGACCCATGTGTCAATCAATCTTTTTGCTATGGGCAGATGTATATACTCCCGGTCATCCACCAACTAACCCTCATTGCACTAATTTAGACGGCTTGTTTCTTATGGGTATTGAGCATCACCTCCAGACTCTAAAATTCAAACAAACGTCTTAACAATTCACTTTCATACCATTCAAATTTTTATCTTCATTATTCAGTATATAGGCAATTTTGCGTTTGTCAATACGTTTCTTGAAACAACCTACCTCCCTCTACCGATTAGCATCTCCATCTATTTGAAAGGGTATATATATGGAATCCTTTGAAAAAACGGAGTATCTGGTGTATATTTTCATGACAGCACAAGAACCCAGATCGATACGATTCCAAAAAAAGGAGTGAGCTTTGGATTATAGTGATTTCGAAGGTGTCATCGGGCTTGAGGTTCATGCCCACCTGCTTACGGATAGTAAAATTTTCTGTGGCTGTTCAACCAAGTTTGGAGCGGAACCAAATAGCCACACGTGCCCAACATGTATGGGGCTTCCTGGTGCATTGCCAGTCCTGAATAAGAAAGTGGTTGATTTTGCCATAAAACTTGGCCTTGCGCTCCACTGCACAATCAACAAAAAAAGCATTTTTGCCCGAAAAAACTACTACTACCCTGACCTCCCGAAAGGTTACCAGATTTCGCAGTACGAAGAACCCATATGCGAGCACGGCTATCTCGATATGTATGTTAATGGCAATAAGAAACGGATCCGGATATTGCGAATTCACATGGAAGAAGATGCGGGCAAACTTGTTCATGAGAATACGATCGAGACAAGCAGTTACAGCATGGTCGATTACAACAGGTCAAGTACGCCGCTGCTTGAGATAGTGAGCGAACCTGACATAGGAACTCCGGAGGAGGCGGTTGCATACTTAAAAACGCTTCGCGATGTGCTTATATACCTCGAAATCTGTGACGGAAACATGGAAGAGGGCAGCTTTCGGTGTGATGCCAATGTTTCGGTGAAAAAGAAGGATGCGAAAGAGCTGGGAACGAGGACTGAACTGAAGAATCTCAACTCATTCCGGTTTATTGAGAGATCACTGGCGTACGAAATAGACAGGCAAATTGACCTTATTATGAGCGGAGGACAGGTGGTTCAGGAGACGCGACTCTTTAATGTCGAAGAGGGTGTAACATATTCCATGAGAGGAAAGGAAGAGGCCCATGATTACCGTTATTTTCCTGAGCCCGACCTTCTGCCCCTAACTGTAGATGACCATTGGATAGAAGAGATACGTCAGGAGCTGCCTGAGCTTCCAATGGAAAAGCTTGAAAGATTTATGGCAGAGCATGGTTTGCCCCGGTATGATGCCGAGATTCTTGTGTCGGACAAAGATCTTGCCCATTATTTTGAAGAAACCATTAAGCTTTTCCCTGAACCAAAGACAGTAAGCAACTGGATTATGACAGAGCTCTTGAGAGAGCTGAAGGATGGGAACGTTTCTCCCAAGAATTCGCCGTTATCGCCTGATATCCTCGCAGAGCTCCTCGGTCTCGTTAAAGATGAAACGATTAGTATCAAAATTGCGAAAGAGATATTCCCTGAATTATACAGGTCCGGTATTTCGCCAAAACAGTTCGTAGAACAGAAAGGACTTCTCCAGATATCAGATGAAACGGCCATTGTTGCCACTATCGATAAGGTTATCGAGCGTTTTCCCAAAGAGGTATCTGATTACAGGGATGGTAAGGAAAAACTCCTTGGATTTTTTGTTGGTCAGGTGATGAAGGAGACGAAGGGCAAAGCAAATCCGAAGCTCCTCAATGAACTTCTTGTGAGGAGACTGAAAGGGTAAGAACAGATAGCATATCGTATAACGTGGATGGAACATTCACTATTTTTCTCCATATACGATTATACGTAAGACGACATACGGCTGTGCGATATACGAAAAAGAAACGACGGTATACGAGTACGAAATAAGGGGTACAGTTGACTGACCACATTTACTGGAAAGATGGCTCCCTGCATGTCCTCGATCAGAGAAAGTTGCCATTTAAGAAGGTATATATTCGATGCGATGGAATAGGCGATATCATAAAGGCGATCGAAAACATGACAGTGCGCGGTGCTCCCCTCATCGGGATTGTGGCCGCCTATGGAGTTGCTCTCGGAGCGAAGGAAATCATGGCGTCAAAGGCGAGATGCACTCCTGCTGATATCAATCATATATGCCTGGGACTGCAGGAGACGAGGCCGACCGCTGTAAATCTTACATGGGCTCTCGAAAGAATGAAGGCGGTCTTTAATGCACACAAAGAAGTCCCTAATATCGTTGACGTTCTGACCAATGAGGCAATCTCCATTCATGTGGAAGATGTTGAAAACAACAGGATGCTTTCTCTTTATGGCGCAGAGCTTATTGATGACGGAGATACCATCCTTACCCACTGCAATGCCGGAGCTCTCGCCACGGGAGGCTATGGAACTGCCCTGGGCGTAATTAGGGCAGCTCACGAGTCAGGCAAAAAGATCAGGGTTATAGCAACAGAGACCAGACCATACATGCAAGGTGCACGCCTCACTGTGTGGGAGCTCATTCAAGAAGGGATTGATGTTGAGCTCATACCAGACAACCACGTAGGGTTTATCAGTTCAAACAAAGGATTCAGTAAAGTAATCGTTGGCGCTGACAGGGTTGCGCTCAATGGAGATACCGCCAATAAAATAGGAACATATATGATCGCCCTCTGTGCCCATAAGCATCAAATCCCCCTGTATGTGGCAGCGCCTGTTTCAACATTCGATAGGTATATCAAAAATGGGGCATACATCCCTATTGAAGAGAGGGACGGAAGAGAGGTCAAATACCTCCATGGGAAGCTTTTGACCGTTCGCGATGTAAAGGCTTGCTACTATTCCTTTGATGTTACCCCTGCGAGATATATTACGCACTTCATAACTGAAAAAGGCGTTATTGAGCGACCCTTTAAAAAATATATAAAAATGCTTTTCTCGTGAAGCTATGAAAACAATTACCTTTTTAACTGATTTTGGCCTGAAGGACCCTTATGTCGGAATTATGAAGGGCGTTATCCTCTCTATTTTTCCTGAAGTAAGAATTGTAGATATTACCCACGAGATTGATCCCCAGGATGTGAGGGAAGGGGCTTTCATGATTGAAGAGTATTACCGGTATTTCGAAAAGGGAACCATCCATATGGCAATTGTTGATCCCACAGTTGGGAGTGATCGAAAACCGATTATTGTGAGCAAGGGTGGATATTTATTTGTTGGTCCCGATAATGGACTGTTTACTTTAATATATGATGGCAGCACCCTAATCTACGCAATCGAAAACAACCGGTATATGGGCAGTGAAATGAGCCCAACCTTTCATGGCCGGGATATCTTTGCCCCGGCTTCAGCCTATCTGGCTTCCGGTGTGCAGCTTCATTCCTTTGGCAGTCGGGTTCAAGTTCCTGTTTATCTCCCAGGCATTCACCCTGTTATAGAAAAAAATATTCTTAAAGGGGAAGTTGTCCGGTTTGACCGTTTTGGCAACGCAATAACAAATATTGCCGGGACAGTGTTTGAAGATTTTACGCAGCAAAAGACTTTTACTATCCAATTTCGCGGTATGTCATTCCGCAAAATCCAGAAGAGCTATTTCGAGGGAGAGGTAGTCCCTCTCATCGGCAGCTCCGGTTACCTCGAATTCGGCTATTTCAAAGGCAGCCTCAGAGAGAAACTGGACCTCAAGAAAGGCGATCAGGTATTGATCAAGAACACATAGTGAGCAGATGGTCAGGTGTGGATTTCCATGTTCCCTTGAGACTCATTCAGCGTGAAATTGTTTCGGCTTTTTTGTATGGACGTGAGCAAGGCGGAGCGGCTCTGGAACACTTCCGTGAAGTGCCCACCTTCGATATTGTTCGACCGTTTTCTTAAGGCTTATTCCGAAGCCTTGCGACAGGTAAACTTGCTTATTTCCTTTTGGTGGCTTGATTGCAACGGCCTTAATAATTCCCTTCTGGGCGATATAGGTCATATTCTGGCTCCTTGAGGGAATTTCATCATAGTTCCCCTTGATAAGTTCACGGGCAAACCCGATTGTCGGGATGCCATGGGTCATGCCGATAACGGTGGCGAGGCCGTAAGAGTGAGGATGACATATGCCGTGGCCGTTGATGAAAAGAAGATCAAGTGATTCTCCGTAAATGTGTTTTGAAATGATGGGCCCTTCTCTGAGAAAGAAAAGGGACGGCCGATAGAGATCATGTGATATGCCGGATTGAACATCGACGGTTACGATTTTTGACCCATCGAATACAACGAGTGCAGATACATATTGACTGTCCTGATATGACACATCGATACCAGCCACAATTCTCGTTTCTTTCCCTTCATATTTTAGCTGTGTAATAGCCCACATCTTTTCAAATGGGTGCAGGAATTGGAGCATACCGTGAAGAGTCTATTCGAGAGAACGAGGTTCCTTGATGGCAATTCCCTCTTCTTCGCCATCAGTATGCTGGACATTCAGTTCTTTGATTTTCTTCAAAGGTTTTTCGAGCATATTGCTTCTCGTAGAAACAAGGAAATCATACTCCTTCTTTGCTGCATCGAGCCGGTCACCCATTGCCTTGAATCTCTCTTTATAGGAGTCCCATTGTTTTGTAAACTCTGCGAGGAGCGTAAGGATTTCAGATGCTGTCCGTTCGAGATTAAAATTTTCTATGGCCTGCCTGATAACAGCCAGCACTGCATATAAAGTGAACGGGGAGCACAGGATGACCTTCTGCTTCAGCGCCTCATCCATAATGGTTGGTTCAGACTCATTGATAAAACTATATACCTGTTCATTCGGGATAAAAACTATGACATAATCAACCGTATTGTCTAATGGGTTGATATACTCTTTGCCTGTAACCTGGCGGATCATTATTTTTGTATTTTTCAGAAGTTCCTCGCGATATCGTTTCCTGTCGTGGTCTGAATCGGACTTCAAATAGTGCATGTAGTTGTCGAGGGGGAACTTCACATCCATATTCACCTTAAGATTGTGGGGAAGAAGAAATGTATAGTCAGGTCTACCGGATGAACCCTCCAGGGTTTTCTGTCTGATATAATTTACTCCTTCTGCCATTCCTACAAGACGTATTATGTCTTCAGCCATCCTCTCGCCCCATTCGCCCCGCTTTTTTGAACTTGCCAACGCATGACTCAAGTGTTCTGTTGTCTCCTTGAGTTTTGCCGTGATTTCACCATGCTGTTGAACGAGTGTCGAAACAGCGACATTACTCTTCGCGACGTCTTCAACCTTTTTCTGCACGTCTGAAAGAGTTTTGTCGATAGCCTGAACGCTCCGGTCAATGAGTTCTTTCTTGCCTTCCAGTTCTTTCTTGCCTTCGAGGGTCTGAGATTTGAGCTTCTCTTCTGCTAATTGAATAAACTCGTCTGCATACTTTTTAAACTCATCCGTATTCTTGGTAAGCGCATGCAGTGAGAGGGCCTTAAACGTCTCGCCAAGCTTTTTTTCCATCGAATCAATCCGTCCTATTTGATCCTGAAGGTTCTTCTGCGATTCTTCGAGTCGTGTAGCGGCCTCAATTCTTTGTCCCTTTTCACGGTCAAGTTCGGCTCTGAGGCTTGCGAGCTCACCCTCTTTTTGCGTAAGCTGGCGATCCCGTTCTATAATTCGTGTTTCTGCGGATATTGCTCTGCCTTCAAGCTCTGCCCATCTCTTATGCACCTTTAGGGAGGCTATTGCCAGTGCTATAAACGCACCTGCTATGGCACCTCCGATACTGAACAGCATGATCTCCATTCAATACTCCTCTCTTGTCGTTCTTTCAAGATTTCCAGTATCTGCAATTCTATGAATTCAACATGCACATGTCAAACCATATATGGTTCGGGATACATATTCCAGTGGCTTAGCCCTGTCCCGTTCAAAACGAGACGCTTTCTCGGCACGTAAAACTCCCCGATCCTCCCCGTCTCGCCCACTCTGTTGTGCACGTTTCGAAGCTTTGCGTGCGCGAACGATCGCACGTCCGTGCTTCATACCGTTGTGTGTGGGAATATCCGGCACCCATGGGAATGATAAGTTTGGGATAAAGAGAATAAAAAAAGGACTGGCGAAATCATCTCCAGTCCTTTTTATATCTGCTCTTTTACGTTTTATGCTTTTTCCAGTGACAGAATCGCAGCTCCCAAAGCGCCAATGATCTGGGGCTCAACATGGATTTTTATAGGAGTACCGAGAACCTTTTCCAAAGCCTTAACTACCCCGATATTTTTTGCCACGCCACCAGCCATAATCACTTCAGGGCTTACCCCTCCGAGCCTGTTGATAAGACCCATGGTTCTGTCAGCAATCGCTTTGTGAATTCCATACAGAATATCTTCCAATTCTTCACCTTCACTCACAAGAGAAATTACCTCTGACTCCGCAAAGACGGTGCATATACTGCTGATGGTTAACTCTTTTTTGTGCTGTAAGGAGATGTCGCCTATCTTGTCAAGCTCTACATTCAACGCTTTCGCCATGACTTCAATAAAACGACCAGTGCCTGCAGCGCACTTGTCGTTCATTTCAAATTCTACCACTCGCCCTTTTTCGTCAACCCTGATAACCTTTGTGTCCTGTCCGCCAATGTCAATGATCGTTCGTGCCTCAGGGAAGAGATAATTTACTCCCTTTGCAATGCACGTTATTTCTGTGACAGCTTCCTTTGCAAAAGCAGCCCTCTTTCTTCCGCACCCTGTTGAGATGGTGTATGAAATATCAGATGCGCTCTTGCCAGGATAAGAGAGGACTTTTTCAAGGGCAATCTCAGCGGTCTTTTTTGAATCAGCGCCTGTCTGAAGGATCGTATATCCAACAATCCCTTTGTCTTTTTCAAAAAGAAGGGCCTCAGTGGTGATAGAGCCAATATCAATACCAGCAACTAGCATGGAATCACCTTCCTATTATTGTATTATTCAATAATTGCAAGAACTGTATCTGCCTCAACCTCTTGCCCAGCAGCAACCCTAATCTCTTTCACTGTACCGGCTACGGGGGCAACAATGGGCATTTCCATCTTCATAGCTTCTAGCGTGGCGATCTGATCGTCTTCGCTAACCTTATCACCCACATTAACATTCACGCCCACTATCTTCCCTACCATTGGAACCGTAACTTCTGTTGCCATACTGAATACCTCCTTGAGTTTTACTGTTTACGCTTTCCTGTAACCCAGAGCAAACTGGGCAATAATCATCTTCTGTACGTTAGAAGTACCTTCAACGATCTGATAGGATTTTGCATCCCTCAGATATCTCTCAACAGGATACTCTGATGAGAATCCGTAGGAACCGAAAATTTTAACTGCCTCAGAGGCGCAGAAGTTTGCTGATTCTGCTGCATAGTATTTTGCCATTGAGGTTTCAAGAGTATTGTTCATACCCTGGTCTTTCTGCCATGCGGCCCGTAAAACGAGGAGTTTTGCTGCGTCGTGCTCAACAGACATTCTTCCAATCTGTTCTTGGACCATCTGGAACTGCCCGATTGGCTGGCCAAACTGCTCTCGTTCATTTGCATACTTGCATGCTTCTTCAATACAAGACTGGGCAACACCGCATGCTCGTGCAGCAGAGCTGAGGCGGGTGAAATTCAACATGGTCATACAAATCTGGAAACCCTGACCGAGTTTACCAACGAGGGCGCTCTTGGGAATCTTTGCTTCTTCAAAGAAAATCTCGCCCGTTGGAGCGCAGAAAAGGCCAAGTTTTGTCGTAATTGCCCTCTGGACGATGCCGGGAGTTTTAAAATCGACGAAAAATGCTGACATACCTTTGTGCTTTGCAGCCTTGTCTGTCATTGCATACACAATACCACAATCGCAGTATGGTACGCCGGAAATCCATGTCTTGGTTCCGTTCAGGATAAAGCCATCATCAACCTCTGTTGCCGTTGTTTTCATGCTTGCTACATCGGAGCCTGAATTTGGTTCGGTGATTGCAAAGCAGCCACCACTTGTTCCCGCGATAAGGCCGGGCAGATACTGTTCCTGTAATTCCTCTGAACCAAATTTCAGGAGTGCGTTCTGCGGACCGTTCATCTGGAGGTTGAACGGAAGTCCCCAGGAAGGGCTAATTCTTGCCACTTCCATAGCCATCAGAGTGGCAGCCATGTGACCGTCGGGAAGCGCAAGGCCACCGAACTTTTCTGGAGCTATACAGGCGAACATTCCCTGGTCACCCATCTTCTTCATAATCTCCGGACGAAATTTGTGCTCCTTTTCATCTTCTTCCATCGTTGGCTTAATATTTTTTACCGCAAAATCATAGGCCATTTTTCGCATTGATTCTAATTCATCAGAAATCTTGAAATCCATAATATCCCTCTCCTTTCCTCAAGAATGTGAAACTATTAACAAGGTATCTTAACAAAGCCATTTTGGCATGTCAACTAATTTTTTCAGACTATTATAAAAAATCGGACTGCCTTTTGCCTATAGGAGAACAAAAATCTTGAAGCGCATATGGCAACCGTATATACTTATCATGCTCCAGACCATTCAGGAGGTTTTCTCTGATTTTCAATAAGACAGGACACGTGAAGGACATACTTTACGTTGCAGGTCTTGCATGGTCTCCAGTATATCTGTTGGCAACGGACGAACCAGTTCTTTTTGAGGCAGGATTTCATTGCGCAGGCCGTCTCTATGAAGACGATATTAAGAGCATTATCGGCGGTAGGAATCCAAAGATGCTTTTCCTTACCCATGTGCATTGGGATCATTGCGGATCAACAGCATACCTGAAGAATATCTTTCACGGCCTTAAGGTTGTGGCTTCCAGGCGATCAGCGGAGATTGTTAAGCGGCCTAACGCGCAGAAACTTATGCAAAAACTGAGTAAGGACGTAATTCCCCTCGTTGCCAAGGTACCTGGGGTTGACACGGAGAAACTCATAAATGACACATTTAACCCTTTTGATATTGATGTTATCGTGGAGGATGGACAGTTTCTTAATGTGGGTGGCGGCCTGACTGTGCAGGTTTTTGCAACTCCCGGGCATACCCGGGATATGCTCAGCTATTATATTCCGGAAAAACGTATTCTTTTTGCTACCGAATCTGCCGGTGTTTTAGATCAAATCAACCAGGTGATTCCAGAATTTCTCATTGATTACGATATGTATATGAAGTCCCTCAAAAGATTAAAAAAACTCGACGTTGATATTCTTTGCCAAGGTCACCATTTTGTCTTTGTTGGTGATGATGTGCAAAGATTCTTTGATCGTTCTTTAAAGGCATCAGAACAGTTCCGGGATGAGGTACACGAGCTCTTGAGATCGGAGGAAGGTTCAATTGAACGAGTTGTGCGCATTATCAAGGAAAGGCAATACGATACAAATAAAAGAACGAAGCAGTCAGAAGAATCATATCTTTTAAATTTGACGGCTCGGGTGACTCATCTGGCCAAAAATCTTGAGATTTAGGACATACTGCGGAGCACGCTCAGAGAATCGCGCTGAAAAAATGAGTCTTCATATTGTATACAAAGTGAACACGAAATGTTGTTTATCCATTGATTTCATAGTGGTTTATTATAGGGAACAATATTCTTAATAATAAACATTGTTTATCATAGAAAACAGTTGACATCCATCATCCAATAATAGTTAGATATATGACCATGTGAATTTTTTTATTTGATCTCGCTTAATAAAAAACAGGAGGTGTTTTTATGGCAATAAAGACAATTGGGGTTTTAGGGGCAGGTGTAATGGGCAATGGTATTGCCCAGGTAGCTTCGATGGCTGGATACAATGTTATCATGAGAGATATCGAGGATAGATTTGTAGAAGGCGGAATCAAAAACATCGATAAATTTCTTGCGAAATCAGTTGAGAAAGGCAAGATGACTGCTGACACCAAGAAAGAGGTTATGGGCAGGATTAAAGGCACAACTGCTATGGGCGACCTTAAAGATGTTGACTTCGTTGTTGAAGTTATCATTGAGGTAATGGATGTTAAGAAAAAAGTTTTTGCCGAGCTTGATGAACTGACAAGGAAAGATGTAATTCTTTCTTCCAATACCTCATCTATGTCCATCACAGAGATTGCAACAGCAACAAAAAGACCTGACAAGGTTGTGGGTATGCATTTCTTCAACCCAGTTCCTCTCATGAGGTTAGTTGAAGTTGTCCGAGGCTATAACACCAGCGATGAAACTGTTGCCACAACTATCGAACTAACAAAGAAATTAGGAAAAGAACCTGTTGAAGTAAAGAAAGATGTACCGGCTTTTATCGTTAACCGGCTTATGATACCCCACTTCATTGAAGCAATGAAGCTCTTAGAGCAGGGTGTGGCCACAAAAGAGGACATTGACAAGGCAGCCAAACTGGGGCTGAACTATCCGATGGGCCCCTTTGAGTTGATGGATCTTACCGGTCTCGACATTAATCTCCATGTAAATAATTACCTTTTTACAGAATTGCCTCACGAGCTCAAATGGGAGTCATCTCTTGAACTCAAACAGCTTGTTAAAGCAGGACGTCTCGGCAGGAAGACCGGTGCAGGCTGGTACGATTATAACAAATAGCCAGGGAGGCAACGTATGCCATACGAGTATCTAAAGATTGAAAAAGGTGACGGTATCGCGGTAATCACCCTGGACCGTCCCCCGGTCAATTCATTGAACGCAACCGCAT
>JGI11944J13513_1000120_pt1 | contig 85782 bp, 95 predicted proteins | sample TerdegcoTASludge_FD_13513 | JGI IMG/M metagenome (IMG submission 13513) | reverse complement strand
TCCAACTCTCTCAATTTTTTCTGGAAAATTGGGAATCTTAACAGTTTTCACTCTAGGAATTCCATCTTCAAATATTTCATTATTGATGAGAAGATACCAAACAATCCGTAAAATCTTACGAGCAACAGCAACAATTGCTTTTTTGTAACCCTTTCGGGGTAAGAGACCGTTGAAATAGTCATTCAATTTCCCTGGTCTTCTAATCGCAGAGTGTGCAGCTTCAATAAGAGCCCATCGAAGATAATTGGAACCATGTTTCGTGATGATCCAGTGTAATTGGTATTTGTAGACTGGTAAACAGATGGGGTAAGTCCTGCCCATTTGGCTAATTTATCTGCGGTTGGAAAATCATGGATATCACCTATTTCTGCCAACAAATTAGATCCAATTACTATTCCAATCTCTGGAACTGACATCAAAATTCGTAATTCATTCTCTTTATCCTTGAGGTAAAATTTGATTCTTTCCTCGATCCTTTTAATCTCAACCTGGAGGTTGTCATATATTTTTAACATCGAATCTATGAGGAATATAGCTGAATCAGGAATATAATAATCCGGTTCTCCTTCAATAGTCGGAGTCAGACGGTAGACGATACCAGGAGTACTGTTGATGAAATTTTCCCCTTCAGACTGATCTTTGAATAACGCAATCCGGCTCAGTGTTGAAAACGTGTCTGATTCAGCAACAAGTCCCATGCAAACAAGGTCCTTTGGAATGACCAGCGTGTGCATAATCTCCTCCGGATATCCGGCATTCATGAGGGCCTCTCGTGCATTTTGATCTGCAACCTTGTCAGCGGTGAAGATAATGATAATCGGTTCGGAGAAGACATTGGTTTTGTATGCCGGTTCACTCTGTAACCTGGATAAACTGATAGAATCTCCAAGACTTGTAAATATCCGGTGATACGTGCTCAGTTCTTCTGAATATCGTAAGGCAATATATTCAATATAGCTGAAATATTCACATTCCGGCGGTGTGATCCCAACATAGACGATGGCTTTATCAGGCCTCATCCGGTAATCAAGCCACAATCATGCATCCTGCGGATTGATCGGTGCATCGGAGATGGTGTTATTTACCGTCTGACCAGGTGCTTTTGGAACCTTAAATTGCATATAAGGATTGGTTGGATTGTTCCCGTAACAAGAAGGAGTAATGCCCGCTTCAAACAGACCGATGGGGTTTGTAGTGGCCAAGAACCCTTCCTGTACTTCGAACCCCTGTTCCTCAAATGCTGTAATTGTGGCATTATTATCTATCCCCGCAACGTCTCGAAAACCTGATGTACTCAAGAGTCATCAGGAGAAGGAGACTGCAGGCATCCTGAAAAAATATTTCATAGATGAGGTCATTAGTAGTCTCGTGGTATAAGTGTTGTTATTTGAGAAAAAATTACCTCATCTTCTTCTCAAACGGCGGAGTTCTAAAAAAAACCCCTAATACCACAAAAGGAACATAATAGAGAATCTCGATGTTTTCTAGATCTGCATAGACCCAGAGAATACCGATAAAAGCAACAACTGGAGGAATCAGACATTTCATGAAGAGAAAATGAGCATCTTCATCAGTCAGTAATGGTTCACGAAGATGAGGGGAAGAACTAGCATAATGCCAGAGATAGAGAAGAATAATGCCGAGAATAAAATAATTTATCTGAAAGAAATAATCTGCAAAGGTGTACTTCTCAAGGCCCAGATTACTAAATGCTGAAGAGAATGGGATGACCACAATTGCCATCAGAGCCAGCATATGCACATGAAGAAAATGATAATCGTATGTCTTCATCCGATGAAACATCTGAAAGAAGAGCATCCAGAACATCGCAAGAATGACAAAAACTCCAAAAAAGTCTAACATTGATGATATCGTGTTTGAAAAAAACTGATCTACAGTAATTGTAGACGCTTTTGCATATTGATCTGGAGTTACAATATCCCTGGCGAGCAGGGTCATAGTAAATGCAAAAATCCCATTGGTGATCCGCTCCAGATTTACTTTAGATATGGGTTCTGTGATCGTCATCGTTCTCCTGAAAGAATAATGGCAAAGGGACATATATATTGTTATCAGTCACGGATGGTATGATTCTCTTATCTCTTGAAAAATTTTAGCCCGTAAGGTATATGAGATATAAAAAAAATCCTGATCAGATTAATCACAATATATTAATACCAGATAGATCAATTATCACCTTATGCTCGGAATGGAAAATATGGCCAAACAATTTCTTTCCTCTCCTGAAGGCCAGAAGATGATTATGGACTTTATCTCATCTCCTGATGGAATAAACACCATCAAGAAGATGGTAGGAACCCCGGAAGGGAAAAAGGCCTTCGGATCTCTTATTAAAACAGTTCTTCCAGCATTGGGGGTTGGCAATGAGGAGATGGGAATGATCACTGGAATTATTGATAAATTCTTGTAATCACTTATATTTACACGCTTTTTCCAAAATCTCTTCCGGTGGAGGACCATCGGATACAATTTTTCCGTCACGAAGGATTATCACCCGGTCAAAATACTCCATATGCCAGTCCTCATGGGAGACCATCACAATCGTCTGGGCCATCTCCTTGTTAATCTGTTTAAAGAGATCAAGCACGTTTCTTGAACTCTCTGAATCAAGATTTGCACATGGTTCATCTGCAAAGAGGATCTCCGGTTTATTCACCATCGCCCGTGCAATGGCCACTCGTTGCTGCTGTCCTCCTGAGAGCTCATTATGCTTATGAGTCAGCCGATCTGATAGACCAATCCGGTCAAGAATCTGTAATGTCTGTGCCTGGTACTCTTCCTTTGAAGTTCCCCGGATCATTGATGTCAGATAAACGTTCTCTTCGACGGTTAATTCAGGCACGAGAGCATAATCCTGAAACACATAACCCAGTCTCTTCAGCCTGAACCGCGTTCTTTGTCGTTCGTCTAAGGTCCTGACATCAATACCGCCAAGAAGTATCTTCCCTTCTGTTGGTCTGTCCAAAAGACCGAGCAGATGGAGTAAGGTGGACTTTCCAGATCCGCTTGCACCCATGATACCGACAAATTCACCCTTCTGTATGGTAAGGGATACTCCCCGGAGTGCATGAACCGTCACTTTTCCCATATCATACACTCTGGTCAGGTTCTCTGCGATAATCATTGTCAGCTCCTCATTGCGGTAAGAATATCTTCAGATGCGACCCGCCAGGCAGGAATGTAGCCGGCTATAAATGACGCAATATACAACATAATTGTATTATTGATAAGATCTGATGTGGCAACCACGGGTGTCACCTCACCATCAGGGAACTGAAATGGGTACACCGTCAATATTGCAACCATGGACTCCACGAGTGTCGTCCCGACAATAATCCCAAGCGTAGTCAGAATCAGAACCTGGAAGACATAATTATGAATAATGATACTCTTCTCAACTCCAAGCGCTTTTAAGACACCTATCTGCCTTCTGCTGTTCAATGTCTTTATCATAATAACGATGAAAAGCACCACAATGGCAATAATCAACGATACAACAATGGTAATTGAGTTGAGCATAGCAAAGTTCTGAACCGCACGTCCCATCGCCTCTTCAAGAATATCCTGCCAGGTCTGGACTTTCTCCCTGATCCCAAACCTGTATATCTGTGTTTTCACATCCGGTTCATAGGAGTCAGGGTCGGTTTTAATTATGACATCGGTCGCATAATCAACTTTTCTCCCAAAAACCGATTCCAATTCATCCCAGGTGATATAGGCTCCCTGGTCTGCATAATATGAACCAGTCTCTATGATACCCTTGACATGATACACCTTGCTTACCCCATTGGTATACTCAACAGTGACCGGGTCACCTGCTTTCAGATATCCAAGAGTGGGTCCCATGTCAAGACTTTCATCCTTATGACCGGAGGTCTGTATACCGATGATTATCTCGTCATTCTCTCCATCTGCCAGATAATCTCCATCCGCCATCTTCCGGTATACGTCGGTCACGAGGCGTTCATCATCCGGTTTTATCGCAACAACTGTCGATCCCAGGCTGTTCCCTTTGTACCTGAGCGTCACTCCGGTCCCATAATGGGCGGATGCCCTGAGAACTCCGGGAATTCTGTTTATCTTCTCCAGTAGTGAAAAGACATCCTCAATATAGAGTTCATCCTCATGAGGAGAGATGAGAATATTCCCGGTCTGATAGGTGATGATCTGGTCTTCAGCGACCTTGATAAACCCAAGGATAATAGAGGGCATGAAGATCATATTGGTAAAGACCATGGCGATGATCAGTACCGTCAGATACAGGCTCCCCCTGCTCCCTCTGAGAATTCCCCGGAGTGCTAAAAAAAATGAAACCCTGAGGTCGAGAAGCATCAGTCATCCTCGTTTTTATGCCTCATGTACAAAAATCCCCCTGCACAGGCAATGACAATAAGCAGGATCAGGATAATCATTCCGGATGAATCGCCACCGGATGCAATGGTAAGGATGAGATCCTTATCGAGGGTATGGGTGCCCCAGTCATCAGTATAGGTAATGGTTGTGTGATAGGTGTACTCTCCCGCTTCAGTTCCTTCAAGAACAAATGTGGCAGGAGCATCATTTCCTGATTTAATACGTCCGATAAAAGCCTCTTTTGCTCCCTGGATAGGGAGATCAATCGTTGCACTGACTGATTTCGCCTCACCAGTTCCGGTATTCTGAACCCTGATGATGAGATTAAATGGTTCACCAGGGTTTACTCTGGATGGCGTTGTCTCAACAGAGGTGATACTGATCTCAGATTCCCCTCTGACATCAAGCCCTATAGATCCGGTATCTTCAATAATAGTACCATCAAGCAGAGCATAGGTCATTCGGACCGGTACCTCGATGATTCCTGTCGGAGTGTTCTTGTCAATGAGAAGAGAGAGGTTCTTTTCTTTTGACATGCCTGATGCAAGTCTATCAATCATGAATGAACTGATTCCTGCCGGGATTGCCATGGGCGGACTGCCATTCACAAAAACACGGATATTATCTGCCTGCGTTGAACCTTCATTTGAAATTCTGATGGTGCCCTCAACTTTTGTTCCAGGTTTCACCGGTATCGGAAATGTGTTTTCAAGTGCAAGAGATGGGGTTTTCAAAACTGATAACTGGGTGTTGACATTGACCGGAACCGGATATTTCAGACTTTGACCATCACGTACCCGAATCCAGACTTCCGGGAAATACATCCCGCTTCGTTGTGGTGCACGAATCAGGAATGTAACGGGAACCGGCTGGTCAGGGCCGATATTTCCTTCAAACTTTGAGTCTCCTCCCAATATGTCAAAGTCTTTGGATTTCAGGACCACACTGTCAATATATGGCGTGATACTGGATGTTGTCTGACTTATATCCTGTCCATATGATACTGAACTGGTAGTTGTACCCGTTGCAACGCTCTTTAGAGTGACCGTCAGAGTACCCTCTTCCCCTGGTAGAAGAACTGCCGGAGATACTTTGTAATCAGCAACAATAACTGATATCTGAGGTGCGGCAGATACCAGGGGGAGCATGCAGACAAGAGCGAGAAGAATAAACGTTCCTGTTTTCGCATATCTGTGTACTTTTGTTCTTGTGTGGTTTTTGCTCGTCTTCATAATAATCTTTGTATGATGTATACTATTCATTCATCTATCTATTCCATAGTTACTGCACCCTATTCTGATATACTCTCATCACAGGGATAATAGTCATTCACTCCACCGTCCGTAAAGTGATATCTCCAATTCCCTGCGAGATCGTGACATGAATGACTGGGGCATCAGGATCTCTTGTCTCATGATAATATCCAGTGTCATCTCCGGTAAACCCGGTCAGGAATATATTCCCGATCGCCCTGTCAAGAGCTACATTTACCCGGGATCTTTCTGGAAACAGGATGGTAATATCGCCAGCCCCATTCTCAATCCTGATGGGAAGGGAATCCCCCTTCCATTCATGAATATCCAAATAGAGTGAACCTGCTCCCGATTCAAGAGACAGCTCTGAAATCTGCGCATTACCTGGTTGTATGTAAATATCCCCTGTCCCGACAGAGAGGAGAAGACTTATTGGAGTCTGGTTATGGATTTTGACATCCCATCTCTCCTCTCCGCCGATGATATCATGGAATATGTCACGTGGTCGGTCAATTGCAATATTCATCGTCTTATTGGTAACCGAATGAGTGAGACGGGGAAGATAATGCTTTGCCTCAACATGAACATCTCCTGAAAGAAGATATTCCATCGATTGGTCGGAAATGTGTATAGATCCGGTATCTACGGCCAGATTGACTCTCGCTTTCTCAATGTCCTTAGAGGGGAAATTGAATTCAGAATACCCTTCACGGAGCGAATTTGGTGAATCGGTTTCCAGGATCAAAAGGACACCGCCGATTCCAAAACTCAGAATCATGATGATGAAGAGCCACCCGAAAACCTGTCGCAGATTTGGAAGATGGAATGCTATCATATGCTCTCACTCCCGTGGATAATGGCAATATTCCATTTCAGATATCTTATCCCGATACGATACAAAATCCGGGCAAGCCAGAATTCTCCAATAACGATCAATAATCCAAGACAAGTAAGCCCAATTCCGAGAAATATCCCTGCGGGGGCTGAGAAGAAAATGACTCCCGAAACAATTCCGAGCATCTCAAGCACTGCTCCCCCGGTGAGAATCGGTCCTGCACAGCAGAGAGAAAATCCGACTACCAATAAAACGGCAAGAATGGTGATGATACAGATGAACGGAATTAATACGACGATAAGATTGAAGAGACCTAGACCAATTGTTGCCAGAATTGCTCTTCCAATACCTCCGACCGATGGGGAATGTTCTGCTCTTTTCACGAATGATAGGGCAGTATATTCTTTGCCGATAGTTTTGGGATCTCCTAATGATTCTGCGATTTCTTCTTCAGTTCTGCCATCCAAAGCACCCATTTCAAAGTGTTCGGCATAATCGGCGAGGATATCCTGCCGTTCAGTTTCTGAAATTCCTGAAAGTGCCAGGCCTAATTTTTTCAGATATTCATCCTTCTGCATTGGTCATTTCTCCGATGAGATCGCTTACCGCAGCCGAAAATTCTCTCCATTCCCTGATTAATTCATCACGGGCAATGATACCCTGCGTTGTAAGTGAGTAGTATTTTCGTGCAGGTCCTTCATCTGATTCCTGGAGATATGTGGTGACATATCCTTCGGTTAAGAGACGACGAAGGAGTGGGTAGATACTCCCTTCAGATATCTCAAACCGCTCTGAAATTTCATGAACCAATTCATATCCGTACCGGTCACGAAGTCCGAGTAATGCCATGACACACATATCCAGAACACCTTTCTTAAATTGCGCGTTCATTCCCTCCCCCGATCAGGTTTCGAATGATTAGTGTCGATATTTGTTTTATTCATCTCTAAATTGACAGGTTCCTTTTGTTTTTATGTATCTTGTATTACAAGATAGTGAATAATACTTGTACACAATCCTATTAATGGTTTCCTGTACAATACGATGAGAATACCATTATTTTTATGAGAATCGTGTAGGATATCCTTATATGCGACCTATTCTAACCTTCTCCTGATAGATCATGGATTAATAAAATGCCCTCATGGATGCTGCACAATTTACCCATGACACAGTATGGGGAAATTGGAAGCGATGGATTCTTTTAGTTATCTGGACGATCATATTCCCACTTCTTGGTGGATACATCATGGATATATTCCGTGGGAGTACTGTTCCTCCGGAATGCAATGACTGGGTAAGACGGTTTATCGACGGAATCAAGTACCTGGTTGCAGGACTCATATACTCAATTCCTGTGATAATCGTCCTTCTTATTACGTTTATCCCTGTAATTAAGGAATTCATCAGCCAGATAACTTCTGAATCGGCTGAATTAAATTACGAAGCTTTTCTCCCCTTCTTGATGCCGGTCATTGGAGGAGTAATCGTTGCCATCATCCTTGGGATCATCGTTACCCTGATATTTACCATTGGAATCATTAGAATGGCACGAATGAACCGTTTTTTTGAGGTCTTCAATTTCCGTGAGATTTTAAAGACAATCGGAAAGATCGGATGGGGAACATACATCATCGCTCTTATCATCATCTATGTGATCTCCTTCATCCTGGGGATGCTCATCAATCTGGTAATGGAAGCTCCATTTATTGGCATAATCATCGCATTATTCCTCTGGCCATTACTCACCATCTTTGAATCCCGGTACTTTACCCGGTTGTATGATGAATCAGGGGAGTAATCCCCTCATTATTTCTTATAACATGAGCAGGATATATCCATAAGTGCATGGAGTCTGCCATGGGTGAGAGTTCAGAAAAAGTGAGTAGAACAAATGCAAATAGCTCATTTTTTACCCGGCCGGTGTTTCTGTCACTTACGATTGGGGTTCCGTTCTGCTTGTTCAAAATTCTCTTTGGAATCCAGTTTATTCGGGCAGCAGAGATTCATAGTCAGCCTTATTTTATCTATGCCGGATGGGTTCTCATGATCTGGGCTGGGGCTGATCTTCTCATGAATCTTACCAGAGCCGGATTTGATATAATTGGCAGTGCGGGAAAGATTGAATTCTGTACTCTGGCTCAGATAGGAAGATATCTGAATGCTTCAACTCTTTTCCTCGCAATAGATACTTTGATCACCTTTTCAATCATTTGCCTTGCCTTATGGTCCGGGTGGATAGTCTATCTGAATAAGAATGAGGCTATTTTATGGTATAGTGCAACCACACTGAATCTGATAAGTCTCTCACTCGTGAGTTTATGGACCGAGATAAAACGGAAACTGGAATAATTATTGGTACTCTTTTATGCACCAGGAATTGGTGATTGATACCATTTCTGGTCATCCCATAATTTTCTATAACCATAGAGATATTCACATAAAGCCGCCTTATCTGGTGAATATATGAGAATCCCTTGTGTTAAAACCCTAATTTGAATGAATAATGGAAGTAGTTCAAAAATTCGGATGTCATATTTTTCTGATTTGATATTTCTCCAAGCCAGTGATTGGAGATCCTGGGGCTCAAACTCCTTACCAGATACGATACAAATGTCAATATCACTTCTCGCATCAGCAGAGTCTGTAGCATATGAACCGTATAAAAAAACTCCAGGTATACTTTGAGGAATAAATGATAAATCTCCAAGTATTGATGAAATTAACTGTTGTCTATCCATACCTGGAGCGTCTTGGTTAATGAGATCATATCTGATAAAGATTGACATATTCCTGTCAGTGCCAGAGTATCATCGGTCCCATTATATCGGTGAATGATACGGTTTCGAAGACCATTCATCTCTCTGAGTAGTTGTTTTTGTTCGTTCGAAAATAAATCGACACGATCAATATTCGTATAATCATCTCTGGGAGGGATGTTATTATCCCTCAGATACATGGCAATACAATCCATAAAAGCTTCTGTTATCTCCTGAAATGCTTTAAAAATAGCTAAAACCGTTTTGATATCCTGTAGTGTTTGAAAATCGGAAAGATCTTCCTGCCAGATACCGATAAGTCTGGATCGATCATAAATCCAATTTAGTTTATCAAGGTAGCGATCTTTCCGCACCTGATCCATACTATCATGTTAGTTTTAACAGGTAATGAGAGTATCAGAAAAATTGGGTTATTCTTTATGAGGATGATGAAGAACTTTATCCTCAATAGTATGGACATCCTTGATAAGTTCATCAAGAACAGACAGCACAGCCGGCATTATCGCAACCGCTCCAATCAGTGAGAATAACACGGCAATAACGGTTGTCAGACCAAAATTACTTATCATATTAAAGTTCGAGAGCATGAGTGCAGAAAATCCAAAGAATGTTGCAAATCCGGATACCATAATAGCGGACCCAATCTTTCGAACACTCTCACGAATTGCATCAATAGTGCTTGCTGCTGTCTCTCGTTCTTCAAGATATCGTTCCATAATAAGAATCGTGTATTCTGCTGCAACCCCTATGGTCATAGAACCAAGACAAGCAGTCATCGGTGTATAATCGATGTTTAGGATGAGCATGGCTACAGCATTCCACCCGACAATACAGACGATGGGAACGATAGGAGTAACGGCATGAATCTTCCGATAAATAAGTGCAAGGAACGCCACTATCAGAATAAAGCCCAGTAATGTCATCTGCTCCTTACTTTCAGAAATATCTGATATCAAAGTCGTAAAGAGATCAAAACTTCCGGTGATTGAAGCACTAATACCGGGTGGCGGAGTGAGAAGAACCAGATCATTCGTCATCTGTGTCTTGAGTTCATCCTGCTGAGGCATCTCAAGACGCTTTGTAGAAAATTCAATAATTGTCTCTGTTCTGCCATTTAAAAACTCGTTCCTGACTCCCTCTGGTATTTTGGATATTACTTCATCAATTTCAAACTGCGTTTGCGGCACGGTCCCATTGTTGTAAATTTTGATATAATCTACAATACTGGTGGACCCGGTAATCTCCATATACAAACTGAGTTCGTTCTTTTGGAAGGTCTCTATCCATGTAAGTACATCAGGAGAGAGGACATTATTACCAGTAACAAGGATGGGAACCGGTGTAGTCGAACCGATAGTTCTGCTGACTTTATCAAGAGAGATCTTCGCCGGCATATCAGACGGAACAAAGGTCCGTTCGCTTGTGGAGATGGGAATTGATGGATCAACCTGAAGCCCGATAAACGCAAAGAGAATGGCAACCATAAGGATAGGAAGCGGATTTTTCGCAATGGTGACTGCAATCTTTGAAAGAACCAAATCTGCTTTTGTCGGCTTCTCCTCTCCAGATATTCCTTTCGGTTTATATTTGATTAATATCGCGATAAGTGGAATGCCTATGAGCGACGTCATATAACAGACGGCAACCCCGATGATTGCGACCAGACCAAATGAACGGATCATGGGCACCGGAGAGATGAACATTGCAATAAAACCCATCGTCGTTGCAATCATTGCAAAAAGAACTGCCGGACCGGTTCTGGTAATAGTAATTCTGACCGCATCAATTAATGATCCTTTTCGTGCCTCCTCTTCCAACCGGGCATGGAATTGTATCGCATAATCAATACCAAGCCCTATAAGGACCGGGAATGCGGCAATAACTGCAGTGTTAAGATGTACACCGCATAGTCCCATGATACCAAAGGTAAGGATTAATCCGATTGCAACAATTAAAACCGGAATGAACCGGTGACTGACGTAGGCAAATAGAAGACCGAGCACTATAACCATCAGGACCATGGCACCCATAATCAGGGTTCCCATGGATTTACTCAGTTCCTGCCCCATCTCCTGCTGGAATACCGGATTACCGGTTAATGTTACCGTAACACCCGGTGGAGGATGTGAACTGTTCAGAAATGACCTGACATTATTCATGACACTCTTCTGTTTCTGATCGGTCATTCCCACATCAAGTTTGACCATCATCATAGTCAGCAGATTGGAAGGAATGTAATGGTTTAAAACTTCCGAGGAAATACTCTCTTTAATATTTTTAATTTCTCCTGAAGACCTTGGTATATTCCCGTTATTTGCCTGTTTTACAAGGTCTGCTATACTTGAAACCGAGTTAATATACTGTAAATTCTTCAGTCCCGGAGTAATTTTATCCAGGTATGCGATAACATCAGGGTTTAATGGATCATTACTCTCAATAAGAATGACGAGAGTATCCTGACTGAAAGTATCCTCATAATGAGAGAATGCAATACCTTTCGGGGTATTCTTGTCAAGGTATGTTTCATTTCCGGTTTGCATCTTAAGCATCGACATTCCCACAATCGAGGCAATAAAAATGAGACAAAGTGCTCCAAGAACCAGTTTAGGCCGGTTCACTACGAGGGATGAGATGCTTTCAAAAATGGAACGCATGGTGGTTCTCCACAAGGTTCCTTAAACAGACGCAGATTTTCTGCGGGAGGTGTGGTACCGGTAAGCGGCACCAATGATTATAATCAAAATGACGGCGATGATGATTGGGTTGGAGAGTAATGCTGAGAAACCCTCTGGTTTGCCAGCGGTTATCTGTACTTTGATGGTATCTGATATCTGGCTGTTATCAAGAGCATCGCGGTATCTGATCTCTGAGTCAAGTCCGTATGTTTTTTCGATTGCCTCAGCATTGGTTGTCATTTTAAATCTGGCTATTGCAGATTCACCCGGTTTTATGTCTCCCAGGTATGCAAGGTCATCATCACTTGAGAAAGGATCAACCGCACTGATACGGGCTTCAGAGCTGTACGCCGTTGCATCGCCATCATTACGGTATTCCACCTCAATCACCTGTTTGCTGCCTATCGTAACTTTTGGCGGATCATTTACCATGGTGAACTTGATCTTTCCGCCGACCGGGATACCGATCTGTTCAGCGGGAGTCTCAAGGTTCTCTCCATCAGCATTCTGATAGGTTACCAGTACTTCAAGCGGGTATTCCTGTGGTTCTGCATCGCGGGTGACTGATACCTTGAATTTTGCATCGAACTCGTCTCCAGGTTTAAAGTCACCAATGTATACCGTACTATCTACAGGAACTACCGGAGAATTTCCAAATCTGGATAATTTTGCAATCGCCTTACGACCGGTGTCTGCCCCACTGTTCCGCAGGGTAATGGTTACAAATCCCTCACCGCCTGCATTGATATCTTCAGGGGTGACTTTTATAACGTCCAGGTTTATTGCAGATTTTACGATAAAAGGAACGTTCAGTTCGATCTTCTTGGTATTATATCGGTTGACAACACTGTCGGTTCCAACCTGCTCAGCTGCAGCAAGATAGGTATATTCAATTCTGACCGGGAGGCTGTATGTTCCTGCCTGACCATCATCTTTGACACGTATCTGGAACTTCACCGGTTTAGATTCAGAACCTTCAATATCACCGACCATCTGGGTATCTGACTTGATAAGGATAGGTGCCCCGTCAGGGAGAAGGGTTACTCTGACCATTTTGGCAGTAGATGGAATATCATCCCGATCAACGATTCCTGACTGAACCATTTTTATATAATTCAGACCGCTGTTTTCTATCAGAATCGGGAGTTCTATCGTCGATCCCGGGGTAAACTCATTAATTCCGGAGATGGCAGCAGATAAATTCGGCTCACCTGAAAGATATTTTGTTCCGGCTGATACCGGAGAAATACAAAATACTGCCAGACATAACCCAATAAGGATAATAGATGGCACCCTGAAAGAATCCAGGTTTTTTTTCGAGATACATTCTGAAAACACTGGTTTTATCATGTATGGTACACCTGAGTTGGTTTCACTTGTGTATAAGTTCGTGGTATAGATGAGTATATAATTGTTTTGTTTATATGTAACAAATGAATGTATCATATGTGTGTTAGTAATATGGGTAACTTATTTGTGTAACGAATGCAAATCACTAGGTATGCATCGGTTGGCTGATGAACTGGCCCACATCAAGGATCTACTCCGTAATCATCCGCAAGGGATGAGTGTAACTGAGATAGCATCTGCTCTTGGGCGGAACAAGCACTCAACCGGGCGTTACCTGGATATCCTCCATGCTGCAGGACATGTAGACCTGAGGACTTTTGGAATGGCGAAAGTGTTCACCCTTTCATCACGAGTCCCCCTCTCAGCCCTTCTCTCCTACACGACTGATCTTGTCCTTGTTCTGGACCGTGACATGAGAATTATCCAGGGAAATGATCCTTTTTTTGACTTACTTGAAATCCAAGGAAGTTCTGCTCTTCAGAAAAAAATTGACCAGATACTCCCCCCGAATCCGGAAAATAAAAAATTCTTAAAAATTCTGTCAGATTTACTCATATCAAGGCAGGAGACTTTTGAAATTGTTCGAGAGGGCCATGAACGAAGATTTTTTCGGGGGAAAATTATCCCAACCGTCTTTGAGGATGGCAGCTCTGCTGATACCATAATTCTTGAAGATGTGACATTGGAAAAGGAAGCACTTACAACCCTTCAGGAAAGTGAGGAGTTCTTCCGCAGTGTTTCAGATCACCTCTCTGATGGTCTTATTGTATCTGAGATAAAATCCGGAAAGAAGAAAGTAATCTTTCATAATCAGCGCCTGTGTGAGATTACGGGATATTCAGCAGATGAAATCCATAAGATGCGACCAGAAAATCTGGCGATACCAGAAGAGAAGGAACGATTTGAAAAGGCTCTCAGGGATGCCGAGCACAATAAAGGATCCATGAGAGAACTGCGGTTCTGGGCAAAAAGAAAAGACGGAGAGTCGATCTATCTCTCAATTCGTGTCAAACTTGTTCCCTTTGGTGATGCAATCCGTGGATATATTCTTATCACTGATATGACACAGTGGAAAGAACAAGAAGAGGCCCAATTACTCCAGGCAAATCTGATACAGCGTCTTATGACGAATTTTCCGCATCCCATTTTTATCATCCGGGAGGATGGAGTATTTTTTATTGCAAATGCAGCATTTTGTGAGCTGATAAAGGCAGAATCTGATTCAGTAATCGGAAAAAATGTATATCAGGTAATGCCCGATGAGATTGCTCAGGAATTTTTGAAAGGAAATGATGATCTGGTAAAACAAAGTGCTGTTTCTCATATACATATGGTAACCCGGTTTTTCAGACCTGATGGAACAATCGGAGATGTAATTATTGAAAAGTCTCCGGTATCCGCAGGTGATAACACTCCGAATTACATCTTCGGTGTTGTAATTACTGAAGATATGTGCCCTCTTAAAAATTAGTTACACCAGATATCTCTACAAAATTCCATTCATGTAAATACATTTTCCCAATTACTTCTGCGCTCTTAAGGTTTTTCTAAATAATTCTCTCAATAAATATCGATAAGGATAGTTTCCCTTCCACAATTTAATAAATTTTATATATGGTGGAAATTACTTTCTTTCTATCACGTGATCCTAAGAATACCGGGATCTGTTGTGTATGGTGAATATTGTATGCAGGCAGTTGATACCGCATTTGTATTGCTTTGTACAGCACTTGTCATTTTGATGACATTTGGAGTTGGATTTTTTTATGCAGGTCTCGTCCATCGGAAAAACATTATCTCAATGATTACTCTTTCTTTTATATCATTTGCATTAATCTCATTACAATGGATATTTTTCGGATATACCCTGTCATTTGGAACCGATATCATGGGGATAATCGGTTCAACAGAAAAAATTGCCCTGATGAATGTCTCGTTAGATGGGGATAAGCTTCCGGAGATGGTATTCATGGTATTCCAGATGGCATTTGCAGGTATTACTTTAGCCATAGTAACGTCCGCAGTAGCAGAACGTATTAAATTATCCTCATTTCTCCTATTTGGATTAGCATGGTCTACGATAATTTATGATCCTATCGCCCACTGGGTCTGGGGAGGCGGCTGGGCACAACAGATGGGAGTTCTTGATTTTGCAGGGGGTATTGTTGTTCATATTTGTGCCGGCTTTTCTGCCCTTGCTCTGGCATTTGTCATCGGAAAACGAAGAGGGTTTGGAGAATATACTCTTTCACCATATAATATTCCATTAACGCTTCTTGGAGGCGGATTACTCTGGTTTGGATGGTTTGGGTTTAACGCAGGATCAGCTCTTGCTGTGAACACGATTGCAGTCAATGCATTTATTGTCACCAATATCTCTGCAGCTGCAGGAACTTTTTCCTATATGCTCACATCCTGGTATTATGGAAAACCAAGTTCTCTCTCTATGATATCCGGAACAATCGCCGGTCTTGGTGCAATTACCCCTGCTGCGGGGTTTGTAGGGCCCATGGAAGCTTTTATCATAGGGACTGTTTCAGGAATTATCTGTTATTATGCTCTGGTTTTCAGACTTGCCCGTCAATGGGATGAAAGTCTTGATGCCTGGGCTATTCATGGATCAGGAGGGCTTTGGGGAACTTTGGCAGCAGGCATTTTTGCAACGGCTGCAATAGGCGGGGTTAATGGACTTATTGCAGGTAACCCACAGCAACTCATCACTCAAGCAGGAGCTGCATTTGTCATTCTTGCCTATTCATTCATAGGAACATGGATCCTTGCATTAGCTATAGATAAAATTATAGGCCTGCGGGTTAAAGAAGAGGAAGAATATGTTGGTCTGGATATTTCCCAGCATGGGGAGAGCTCCAGAGCCTGAATTATTTTAATATCACTAAAATTTTTAACAAATAATCATCAGGACTGTAATAGCACCGTATCTATGGTAATGGTCTCACCTGGTCCGGGAAATATCCATTCTATATGATCAGTGTAGCCGGAATGGGATATTACAAGTTTATATCGGTTTAGAGGAATGTCATTCAGCTCCAGATATCCCTGAGCAGGCACTTCACCAAACCAGATACCATTCAGAAGAACATCTGATCCTGACGGAATTGACCGTATCTTTACAGTTGATGACACAGGCATGAGAGTTATTGGGATCATATTCAGATGAACATTTGATGAAAGATCCCTTTTTTCTCCTGATATCCGGCAATACGTCCAAGTACAGTATGCTGACCATCATTCAGTGGTCCAATCATAAGAGGAATATTTCCTGAGGTAGTTCCTCTGAAGATGCCATCTACAAGAACTTCTGTATCCGACGGAGTAGAAGTAACGACAAGTTCTTTCCGCTCATAATTTGGAATAAGGATAACCTTCATCGTAGTGTTTGAGCCTGACCGGACTGATAATTGTTCATTTAGATATGATTTATAGCCGGTTTTATACACAAGAAGGGTATGGGTTCCTTCAGAAACGGATGTGAAAGAATAGGGGAGAGGAACAGATGAACCCCCATCTAATTGAGCAAGACAATCATCAGGATCAGAACTGACAAAAATGGAGGTAAATTTAGGAGCAGGGGAGAGGTGAGCAAATACTTCCTTCTGAGTTCCGGGAGTAATATTCTCATTAATTGAAAGGATGCTGCTATTATATCCATCTTTTCGAAATTCTATTATATATGGGTGATCTGCTGTATTATCCGGGATGTAAAGGAGAGGGGTTTTCCCATAATATTTCTCAAGAATGTATACATCAGCCCCTGATGGTTCTGAATTAATCATATAGGAACCAAATAATCCTGATGAATAATTTGTATCTGCATACACATTGGAAATTGCCATACAGGTAAAAATCAAGACTAACCCCCATCTTATCAATGAAAAAATTTTCATGCAGATTCACTGAAATGAAATGGTATGTGAATATATTAAATTATTCGGAATCAATGATTAATTAATCAATGAATAAAAATTTAATGGGTTATCCAGAATCCATGTTTATTACAAAAGATTCTAACTTTCTTCACCGAATCAAATGGAACACAAAATTCTTTTAGAGGAGCATCACCCGGTTTTAACGTTGATGTCTGTAGATACGTATCCCCAATTACTTCTATCCACTTGATATAATGATCATCTACCATTGGATGAGGTACCGATCCAACTTTTACCTTAATTCCTGAATTAGTTTTTTCAATAACTGGAATATGTTTCTCTGTCCCTTCTTCTTCACCCATTTTCTCTGGAATGTGTATCATCGGCTGATTACAGCAAACCAGGGTTCCTTTTCCTTCATTAACAATAAGCACCATCTGCCCGCAGATGTTACAATGATACAACTCTAGCATGATATATCTGATTGTGAATAGTATGTTTTAACTTTTATACTTTTCATAAAAGAGGCAGGGTATCTGAAACAGAATTTAAAAAATATTCCTCATATGAATTTAGATAGACTCAGATATATCCTTTAAATCGTTAGTATTGTTATAAAATATGAAGATAAAATTAGGAGAAGAATTCAATGAAGATGACGAGCCCGTATTGAAGAAAGGATCTTTTTCACGGGTCTCATCAATCCCCCCAGCTTATCTGCCTTTTATGAATATATAAAAATATGCCATGCAATAGGGCATATAAAATTACATAAATATTAATAAAAGCCTGAATTTAAATCCAATTTTTATTATAAATAAATTATTGGGTTTTTGACATCGAAATCATCATGCACTAATCATGAACCAGTGATCCAGCCATCTGATTTGTAATATCTGGATCAAGGCTCTTCGCTTTATGAACCATTTGATAAGCCTGTTGTTTTTTTCCTAGTTCATTTAGAATTTTAGCTTTGTAGATCATAGCTTTTACATGTCGTGGATCAATCCGGAGTACCTGATCAAAACACACGATTGCTTCGGCTAGTCTGACAAGATTTGTATAAATCTGTCCTAAATAAAACCAGGCATCTGAATTTTCAGGGTGTATATGGATAACCTGCTTAAATAAGGTAATGGCTTTATGCGTTTCATGCAATGCCTGATGCGCCCGTCCTTTATTTAAAAGTGCACGGGAATCTGCAGGATTCTTATTCAACACTTTCTGATAACTTTCAATAGCTTCAAGAAAACGACCTGCACGATGTAACAACACCCCCCTGTTAAACCAGGCTTTCAGATTATCTGGTTCTTCTTCAGTGAGGTATTCATAATATTGGAGAAGATCTCCATACCTCTTCAATTTTCTAAGAGCGATGATACGATATGCCTGAGATGCTGAGTCATGCGGATTTATCTGAAGCGCTCGTTCAAGTGGTTTGAGTGCATCCTGAAATTTGTTTAAACCCATATATGCAAGCCCCATAAGATTCCATCCTGTCGAATGAAGCGGATAATAGGTCGTGATAAGGCGGGAAGTATTCAGTGCTTCTTCATATCGGTTCATTTTCAAAAGTGAAAAACAGGATATCCAGAGTCCTGCATATGCCTTTGGTTTTAGCCACAGCAACCTCTTCGTTGAAGATAACGCCTCAGAATATCTCTCCAGTTTAATGAGTATACGGGATTTTAACTCCCAGGCATGCACAAATCGATCATCGAGTTCGAGCAGATGATCAACATTCTTTAATGCTTCCTCTGGGAAATTTGACAGGAGCTGACTATATGCAATAAGAAAAAGAGTTCTTTTGTGGTCCGGATCGCTTATAAGAAGTTCATGGAATTCCTGTATTGCCGACTGATATTGACGAAGTTTAAAATGACAAAGGCCTTTAAGGAATAATTTCTTTTCATTTTTAATATCACCTGCTGGTATCTGCTCAAGATATGTGAGGGCTTTTTGAAAATCAGATTGACGATATTCCCCAAATGCAAGATAATATAATGAAATGGATCGAGTTCTTTCAAAACTGAATGCTTTCTGCAGATACTCCCGGGCTTGCTCAAAATTACTTAAATGTAAATGAATCATGCCAAGATATAACCATCCAAGTGGTGCCTCCTCATCAGAATCAATGACTTTTGAAAGGTAAGGAAGAGCTTTAATCCATTCATGATCCCTGATAAGCTGAATCCCTATTGCGAGATAGGGATGAGAGGCTGATTCAGAATTTTCTTGTAGATCTGGTTCTTCTTTAAATTGTATTTCATCGGATTCTTCCTGAATCAGGGCTTGATCATCAGGTATTTCAGGTTCTTCAGTCACCTCCTGAATAATTACTTCAGAACCAAACAGGTTGAGCGAATCAGATGTAATACGATCTATTGTATTATCTGATGGCATATCCTGATCCATAGGTTATCCTTGGATAGTAAGGGTATAAGTATTATCCGTTGAACATAGAGAATAATTGGATATAATGGTATTAAAATCAGAAATCTCGAGAATTTCTGACACAAATAACTATTGGTATAAGATATAGGATTATTATTGGAATAATCCCGAAAGAAATTTCATTTCCATCAATAAGAATACCGATCAATGCAGTAAGGGGAAAGATGCCTATCCGAAATGATAAATTTTTTATATATCCTTGAGACGTGCCTTTAAAAAGAATCCCGGGTGAGTTGAATATATGAACCCACAAACACAAAAGAGTCAACCCGGAGATTAAAATATTTGCATGGAAAAGAATCCCATAAGGAATAGGAGCATCAGAAATGCTCCAGAGCAGGGATGATAAGGGAATAAAAATAATTGTCAGAAGAAAACCAAAAATCAAATATACACAGATGCGGTCTACCGAAACACAATGACGCATGATTTCAAAAGCCAGTATGTAAAATATTGCGAGCAGAATAAAAGTGAAAATAAAACTAAACCCGTCGAAAAATATCGAGAAAAAAAATTCAATAAAAAAATAAATGTCTTCTGATACATTTCCCGAAGGTAATGGAATATTATTTTTTACAATGAGTGTCATCGCAAATGCAAATATCCCATTCATAAGAATTTCCAGCATATCCTGAGGAACCGGACCTTTACATGATAGTACCGGCTTTTTCATCTCTTCCTCCTCCTCTCATTACAAGGATACCTGGTTGTCAGGAACCAGTCCAGAAAGAAGATTATCATGGTTCCATAATACAAATTTCTGGTAAGAGCAATATCATATAGCGACAGGAGAATACCGATGACAGCAGTTAACGGTATATATGATATTTTTCTAGAGAAACACCCGTAATTCTGGGTATTTTCAACAGCAGAAATTATATTTGGAGTATGTGTACAATGATACCATTCACCCATCAGAAATATACTGATAAAAAAAATATTCGTATGTAAAAAGAAGGCAATTATTGAGTTTTCTTCAAATATCTGATATAAATGGCTTGTTATCGGGATGAAAATGATTAAGATTAGTAAGCCGAAATGTATGGAGATATATCTTCGATCAACCTTTTTTATTTGATGAAAAATATGAAAAGTCATTATCCAAATGAGTGCAATAATGAGAAAGGCATTTACGAAACTCAAAATATCAGGGATTTGCATCAGTCCAAACGTATCAATTTTTGTTTCATGCATCGTATCAGCAAAAGAGGGAAGCCGGACATTTTTAAATAATAATAGTAAAGTAAATACGAATATTCCGTTGGTCAATCGGCCAATATTTGTCTTTGTGACCGGCCCCTCATCAAAGGTTTCTATTGCCATATACCTTATGGATCATATGATGTGTGAGATTATATAGTGGATTTTCCGCTTCGGGTATGGTATGGAGTTAAATAGATCTCCCAATTCACATAAAAAGGCCCCGGATTCTAAAACAATAATTTTCTCTGTTTAATTTTATATTCCTCTAATAATATGTATCGAAATGTCAGACAAGAAATTATCTCATCTAAATAAAAGGTAATTCGCCAGATATGCAGTATACTTCAGACAATATAAAGAGACTATTATATGAAAAACATCTCCTGATTTATAATCTTTCTCTATATATTCTGAAATATAAATCAGCATAAAAGAGCAGACAAATAAATTTGGAGATCATATGGAATATTTCCAAATACTTCTAATATGAGAAAAATTTTAGCATTAAAAGCGGGATAAATCTCAATTTTATACTCAATATAAGAGTTCATCAAAATAAGGGTGGTATAATTTCATTCAGTAAAGGAAATTTTAATAATACTTTACATTCATCTTATGATTATTCTATAATTTCTATATTTATTCAATTATCTTTAGTAGACCCTTACGGTTGAACCCATAATTTATCGAAATTTGCAATATCGAGAGGTTGTTGCATAACTTTAAACCGCTGGTACAATGAGGAAAAAACCAGATTTTTTATCGCCGATTTTAGGTTCCACTCGAATGGAAATTATCCTCTTGCGGAAATGACATTTTAGTTATGCAACAGCCTTTCTAACGAATACTAAAAAAGCATTAAAAATTTTAAAAATTCTTCTGATAGTAAAATAAGATCTATTCTTATATTATTTATGCAATATAATAAAGGACTACTATGACCGACTCGAGTCTTCCAATAAAAATATCTAAAGAATTAGAAGAGGTCGCTGACCTGTTCAGAGATATTGGAATGAAAAAAAATTGTGCTCTGGTCCTGGTCGCGTTACTTCAGGATGTCGATCTTTCTTCGCGGGAGATTGAACGGATTACAGGTCTCAGACAACCAGAAGTAAGTCTGGCAATAACCGAACTCATGAAGCGGAGATGGATCGATGTGGTTTGTCTTATAACGGAAAAAAAAGGCAGGCCTGTTAAAATCTATCACATCATTAAAAAGCCAGAAGATATCCTCGAAGAATTGAGGGAAGAAGTTGTTGATGATTATGAAAGAAGAATACAGGAAATTGAACATATAAAAGAGATAATTTTAAAAAACAATTGATCTATTCCCTGTATACTATCTTATCTTCAACTGATATTGATCTGAATTATTTTCATAAAGTTCCTCATTATTCTACTATTCAGAATATGACTCATATGCTGAACATTCAGATATGTATAGAGGAATCAGATTTCAAGGAAATACAAGAATTATAAAATAATGCGGTAACCGGGGATCGAACCCGGGCTAAGGGCTTGGGAAGCCCCTGTCCTGCCGCTAGACTATTACCGCAGGTGCACCAAATATATTATCGATTATCCTTGATAAATGTTACAATTTGTTCCGGAATCTACTTCTCTTTCCTTAGCTTTTGAATTTCATGAAGAAATTCTCGCTGATTTGCGAGTTGAATGTCAGCCTGAATGCCAAACATGACAATTTGAATGCCTACAATAATAAGGGTTACTGAAAGTATTGTCAGCGGAATATGATCAATCTTTAAAAGCCACTCATAAACGATATATATCCCAATTCCTCCACCCGCCAAAAGGAAGATGAGACCGATGAGACCAAAATAAAACATCGGGTTATTCAGCTTGGCCAACCGGTAGATGGTTCGTCCTATTTTTATCCCGTCATGGATAGGATCCAATTTGGTATCACTTCCAATTCGAACACCATACGATACAGGTACTATTGCAACCTTGTCATCATTTCGAACAGATTCAGAAGATATCTCAGTTTCAATACCAAATCCCTCCTCATATAATCGCATTCTTTGAAGAGATGCAAGGGTAAATGCTCTGTATCCTGTCAGGATATCATACAGGTACCGCCCATGACTGATCTTAAATAACCAGTTTAATATACGGTTCCCTGTTAAATTCAGGCGATTAAATGAGACATGGTTAGATGGGATCAGACGATTTCCTAATGTCTGATCATATCCGGATAAAAGTGGAAGAACCAAGGCATCTGCATCTGCAGGATCATATGTATTATCACCGTCAATAAGGATTACATAGGGTTTTGATATCTGTTCTATAGCCTGAATAAATGCAGCTCCTTTACCTTTACCTTTTTGTATGATTACTTTGGCCCCGGCTTGATAAGCCTTGTCTCTGGTATTATCAGTGCTATTTCCATCGATAACGAGAATATCATAATACCCGGCATTATGAAACTTCTGAATAAGAGGGCCGATTGTCGGCTCTTCATTCAGGGTAGGAATAAGGACGCAGACCTGTTCCTTAGGAATTTCCATCATATATAGGTTATTTTAGAAACTATATAGTCCAATCCTCTCATTCTGTCCATATAACGAAAGAAGACATATTTTTGAGAGAAAAATTATAAATAAGAAACCTGAAAATTCAAAATTCTGAAAAATTAAAAAAAATTAGAAATTATTGATATATCGCTCAATTTCCCAGGGATGGACAGTAAGGCGGAATTCGTCATTTTCTGCAATAGCAATCTTGGTCAGATTTTCGACGATATGTGGGCCGAGAGCATCACAGATAACTTTATCTTTTAAGAGCTCATCATTCGCCTCAATAAGGGAACCTGGGAGCATCTCGATACCTCTGCTTTTTCTCTCTTCTTCACTCAGATGATAAATATTGACATCAGTTGGTGCAGGAGGAAGAATCTTGTTCTTAATGCCATCAAGTCCTGCTGCAATCATACCGGCAAAGAGCAGGTAGGGATTACAGGTTGGATCAGGGCTTCTAAATTCTGCACGAGTACTGTTACCACGAGCAGCAGGGACACGAATCATTGCAGATCGGTTTGCTGCACTCCAGGTAATATATACTGGGGCTTCATATCCGGGTACCAGACGTTTATATGAGTTAATGGTCGGATTGCCAAGTCGGGTAAGAGCCTTTGCATGCTTCATAAGACCCCCGATATAGTAGAGCATGGTTTCTGATAGCTGGTTTTCTGCATTTGGATCATAGAATGCGTTCTTTCCATCTTTGCTGAGTGAACCATGAGTATGCATACCGGTACCGTTTATCCGGCCGATTGGTTTTGCCATAAAGGTTGCATGCATACCATTCATAAGTGCAAGAGTTTTCGCTGCAAATTTGAAGGTAATAACTTTATCAGCAACCGAGAGAGCATCTCCATATTTGAAATCAATCTCATGCTGTGAGTCTGCAACTTCATGATGAGATGCTTCGATTTCAAAACCCATATCAGTCAATGCAAGAACAATCTCACGTCTGAGATCTTCTGCAGCATCACTAGGAGCCAGGTCAAAATATCCCCCATGGTCTACAAATTCTGTAGTGGCCTGTCCTTTTTCATCTCTCTTAAAGACAAAGAATTCTAATTCAGGACCACAGTTGAAAGTAAACCCTAATTTTGCTGCTTCATCTAGATTTCTTTTCAGAACAGATCTTGGATCACCTTCAAATGGTTTGTTACCATATGTGTAAACATCACAGATAAACCGTGCAACCCGCTTATCTGCCGGTCTCCAGGGAAGAATCTGGTAGGTACTGATATCCGGTTTTAGAATCATATCTGATTCATCAATCCGTGCAAATCCTTCGATTGAAGAACCATCAATCCAGATACCTTCAGTAAGGGCCTTCTCAACCTGAACGACAGGTATTGCAACATTCTTGGGGATGCCAAGGATATCATTGAACTGCAGGCGGATGAATTTAACATTATCAGCCTTTATCCGTGCGATCATTTCGCTGACCTTTGCATCAGACATTGAAACATACTTCTACCTAATTACATTTAAATTTAACTTATCTCTCTCATTTTTTTCTTCATGCTTATTCATGTAGGTTTACATGAATGATCACCAATCAATTTAGAGTGGGGGACTATTCAAAAAAAAAAGGTAAGGATTTCAGAGAAATGAGATAAAATTTCAGCGTTTTAAGTTGATACCGGAAGCGAACAGGTTAATAAAGATGAAAAGCTTATAAGAATCATACAAGCAGTTAGCTTCCATGCCGGAAATATCCGGAATTTGCTCGTTGCCTTATAATGCCTGTCAATGAGACTTATGTGATCTTATGTGTGGAATAATCGGAGTAATAGATAAACAGCGTGAGCTCATGGATGGCTCCTCCATCAGAGATGCCCTCTCGATAATGGATGAGCGCGGAAGTGGGGAAGGTGCCGGATATGCAGCATATGGAGTATACCCGGACTACGCCGATCTTTATGCTATTCATGTTTTTTATGATAATCTGGTAGAACCCAAGACCCAGGTAGAGGATCTCCTCGAAACATGGGGGATGATAGAGCATGATGAAGAGATACCAACCTGGGAACAGGCTGGAATACCAAAAATCCATACGCCCTGGAGGTACTTTTTCCGCCCCAAAACACGGTTAATGCAGCGGAGCAGAACTCCTGATGATGAAATTGTAAAACACATTGTCATGGAAGTGAATAAATCCATAAAGGGAGCACTGATATTCTCATCAGGAAAAAATATTGGAGTATTCAAAGCATCCGGATGGCCTGAGGAGGTTGCTGATTTTTACCGGGTCGAGAAATATGAAGGATATCTCTGGCTTGCCCATAATCGTTACCCGACAAATACACCCGGATGGTGGGGTGGAGCACATCCATTTAACCTCCTGAACTGGAGTGTTGTCCACAATGGTGAAATTACGTCATATGGAACCAACAGGAGATATATCGAGAGTTTTGGATATGACTGCACGATGTATACCGACACGGAAGTTGTTGCATATCTCATGGATCTCCTCGTCCGACGACACGGACTGACCCAGGAACTGGCAGTACGAGCTCTTGCTCCTCCCTTCTGGGATGAAATTGAACGAATGCCAGAAGACATTCAGAGATTAAATACTGCTCTTCGTCTCACATATGGTTCGGCGATGATGAACGGACCTTTTGCTATTGCTGTTGCTTCTCCAGACTCGATTGTCGGATTTTCAGACAGAATTAAACTCAGGCCTCTTGTAATCGGTGAACATGACAACAAGGTATTTATCTCCAGTGAAGAAGCAGCAATCAGAACGGTAGATTCTGCGATTAAGAATATCTACATGCCCAAAGCAGGCCATCCAATTGTTGGGAGGACGGTGGCATGATCATTGGATCCCGACCAACTAAATTCCAGGTTGTTGTTGACAAGAACCAGTGCATGCTCTGTGGAAGATGTGTAGATAACTGTTCATATGGCGTATTTCGGATGGAACCAGAAGAAATCATCACGAATACCAGAAATTGTGTAGCCTGTCACCGGTGTATATCACAATGTCCCCGGGATGCTATTACTATCAAGGAACGTCCCTGTGATTACCGGTCACATCCGGTCTGGACTGCCCAGGTGAAAGAAAACATCTTTAAACAGGCAGAAAGCGGAAAAATTCTCCTTGGAGGTATGGGGAATGCAGCACAATACCCAATCTTATTCGATCACCTGGTTCTCGATGCCTGTCAGGTAACAAATCCTTCAATCGATCCACTTCGTGAGCCGATGGAACTTCGGACGTACATCGGAAAAAAACCCAGACAACTCGAGTTCATCCAAAAATCTGACACCGACATCAGTCTTGTAACAGAGCTTGTACCGAATCTCAAACTTGAGACTCCGATAATGATCGGTCATATGAGTTATGGAGCTATCTCTTTGAATGCTCACAAAGCCATGGCAAAAGCCGTATCTGATATTGGGACATTTATGGGAACCGGAGAGGGAGGTCTCCATGAAGCTTTGTATCCGTATCAGGATCATATGATTGTGCAGGTTGCATCAGGAAGATTTGGCGTTGATGTCAATTACCTTGAACGGGGAGCAGCCATAGAAATTAAGATAGGTCAGGGAGCAAAACCCGGAATCGGAGGACATCTGCCAGGTGAGAAAGTATGTGCTGATGTCTCATGTACACGGATGATACCGGAAGGCAGTGATGCCATAAGTCCGGCACCTCATCATGATATTTACTCCATTGAAGATCTTAAACAGCTGGTAATCAGTCTGAAGGAAGCAACTGAATGGAAAAAACCAGTCTTTGTCAAAATTGCAGCGGTTCATAATGTAGCAGCGATTGCAGCAGGGATTGCCAGGTCAGGAGCAGATGCAGTTGTAATCGATGGCTTCAGAGGAGGAACAGGAGCAGCACCATCTGTCTTCAGGGATCATGTCGGTATCCCGATAGAAGCTGCTGTCGCAGCTGTTGATACAAAACTACGAAGACAGGGAATCAGAAACGAAGTCTCCATCATTGCATCAGGCGGAATCAGGCAGAGTGCAGATGTTGCAAAAGCCATCTGTCTTGGAGCAGATGCAGTCTATATCGGGACTGCAGCTCTTGTAGCGATGGGATGCAGGGTGTGTGGAACCTGTTATCGTGGTCTATGTACATGGGGAATAGCAACGCAGCGTCCGGATCTTGTCGCAAGATTGGATCCTGAAGAAGCGTCACATAATGTAAAAAACCTCATTGAGGCATGGACACTGGAACTTGCTGAACTGATGGGTGCTGCAGGAATCAATAGTATTGAATCTCTTCGTGGGAACCGTGACCGTCTCAGAGGGTATATGCTTGATCAGTCAATGCTTGATGTTCTGGATGTCAAACCGATAGGAGCCTGAAATGACAACTATTACTATAGATGCTGCAGGAATTCACTATACTCCGCTCAATAAACAGATCAGGCAGGCTGTCCGCGACGGAGTCTCTGAAATAATTTTAAAAAATGTCATGGGACAGCGTTTTATCGGAGATGGGCTTATCGGCAATGTAAAAATTACCATTCATGGAGTACCCGGAGGCGATCTTGGGATGTTCATGAAAGGGCCCACTATTGAGGTATTCGGGAATGCAGATCACGCACCTGGAAATACCATGGATGAAGGTACAATTATCATTCACGGTGCCAGTGGTGATGCAACCGCTCATAGCATGAGGGGAGGGAAAGTCTTCATCCGGGATGATATCGGCTACCGTGGCGGAATTCACATGAAACAATATCAGGATAAACGTCCGGTCCTGATTATTGGAGGGACTGCCAAGGCATTCTTAGGAGAATATATGGCTGGCGGACTTGTTATCATGTTCCGGATGCAGGATGAAGAACCATATGCAGAGATGGGGCTCGCAAGCGGTATTCATGGTGGTGAAATTTTCATAAGAGGGTCAGTTGAAGAATGGACATTGGGTATCGGAAGTAGTGCGAGACCGGCAACATCAGAGGATATTGATAGAATAAAATCATTCATCTTTGAATTCTCTCAATATTATGGCAATGACCCTGCGAAATTGATGAACAGCTCCTATACCCGGATAGCACCCGTGAGTGCCCGGCCATTTGCCGGTAAATATACCTGGGAGTGAGGACATGACAAAGAAAAAAACCTACACTGCATTACAGGAAGAAGTCTGGGATGCGGGTATATGCAGCGGATGTGGGGCATGTGTTGCGGTATGTCCTGCTGATGCTCTCTATGTTCCTGATGATCCTGGTATTGTCCGCCCTATCTCATCCGGATATTGTAAACAGGAGACTGATCAGGTACCATGTGGAGCGTGCTATGAAGTATGCCCCCGGACAAAGCCAGAAAATGGAGAACTGCTCGGTAATTATCTCTCCTGTATAGGTGCGCGTGCAACTACTGAAATTTCAAATAAACAAAGTGGAGGAGCAGTCACTGCGATACTTGCAGACGCATTCTCGAAAGGTCTCATCGATGGGGTTATTACTGTTACAGAGGATCGCTGGACTCATAAACCGATATCAGTTCTGGTTACCAGTGCCGGGGAGATGCTTGAACATGCAGGGAGCCGATATAACTGGAGTGTTCCAGTATTAAAGGCATTAAAAACAGCGGTCGTCACCAAAAAGTTAACCCGGATTGCCATCATCGGCACCCCCTGTGTCATGCAGGCTGCCCGTCTCATGAAAGACTCTTCTCATGACTTGGTAAGGCCCTTCGGAAAAGCAATCAGACTGATGGTCGGTCTGTTCTGCACGGAGAGTTTCAATTATTATCCCTTAATGGAAGAGATACTAAAAAAGAACCACAATATACAACAGTATGAAATTGTTCGAATGGACATAAAGGGGAAGCTCGAGCTGACCCTGTCAGATGGAAATACTGAAAACATTCCACTGAAAGAGATAGAATCTGCAATAAGGGAAGGATGTAAATCCTGTAAGGATTTTACTGCTCTAGATGCTGATATTTCCGCAGGCAGTGTTGGAACACCGGAGGGATGGACAACACTTCTCATCCGAACCGGAGTTGGCGATCAGTTTGTAAAAAGTGCGGTGCATTCAGGAATGCTTGAAGTTATGCAGGAAACTGATATCACTGCTGTTACAAGACTTGCTGAAAAGAAAATTTCTCATTAATTTTTAACCTTTCTCCGGATACTATTTATCTCTCTATAGTGAATATAGAAGGAGATTATCTGATTTGCAATGGATGATAACACTTCTGAAGACCTTCCCCCTCATAGTAGACTATCTGCAGGATGTAAACTCTGTTATGAGGGGGCAAAATTAGTTCTTTTCCTCACAGGATTATGTCATCGTGACTGCTGGTATTGTCCGCTTTCACAGGAACGAAAAAACCGGGATGTCATCTATGCAAATGAACATCTTATTTCTTCTCCTGAAGAAATGATCCGGGTAGCACAACGGATGTCAGCTCTTGGAACCGGCATAACCGGAGGGGAACCATTCTTTTTCCCGGACCGACTGATAGAGTATGCCAAAGCACTGAAAAAAGAGTTTGGTCCTGAACATCATATTCATCTCTATACCGGGATGGCTCCGGATAAGGATATCATTCGTTCTATTACCGGGCTTGTTGATGAAATCCGGTTCCACCCTCCTGGTGATCTATGGGCCAATCTGAAAGAAACACCCTTTCATCAGAGCATCCGGTTTGCAAAAGATGCCGGGCTGGATGTTGGTATTGAAGTTCCCTCGCTTCCCAATATTGATGATCTGAAAGAATATCTTCAATGCATAGATTTTCTCAACATCAATGAATTGGAATGGGGAGATTTCAACGCTGATGAGATGCGAAGCAGAGGGTATCTCCTCAGGGGAGATATTTCCAATGCAGTTCAGGGTGGATGGGAAAGTGCGAAAAATATGGCTGATCTTCCAAAAGTTCACTGGTGTTCATCAGATTTTAAGGATCGGGTCCAGCTGAGGATGCGGCTTAGAAGAATTGCAGCCAATACTGCCAGAGAATTTGATGAGATCACCGATGACGGTACAATCATTTACGGAGTCTGGGAATGTGACGGGAAGCATGTATCTATACCCGGTGATCTGGATGATGATCTGTTCGAACGATTTGAAGATCGGATCGAAACCGGCTGGTGGATATTGGAAGAGATAGCGGATAAGATAACAGGTTCAGCTTATTTTGTTGAACGGTATCCTGATGGCGGCATTATTATTGAGGTGACACCGGTATGATTCGCAGATGTATCGAGCATATCTATGAATACCTTATTTCAAGACAGTGCATGCATATCCCCCGGCATATTGCAATAATTCAGGATGGGAATCGCAGGTATGCAAAAAAACGAGGAATTGCCACATCTTCAGGACATCGCGCAGGGGCTGATCGGACCGAAGAGGTTCTGGAATGGGCACAGGAACTGGGAATACGGCATATAACCCTGTATACTTTCTCTACAGAAAATTTTACTCGATCCGATGAAGAGGTTCAGAATCTGTTCGCACTGTTCAAAGAGAAATTAAGTCGTATCAGTATCGACGAGCGCGTCCATAAATATGGTATCAGAATCCAGATGATCGGGGATAAAGATATGCTTCCTGATGACCTCCGGGGTGCTGTTGAGCAGGCTGAAGCGGCGACAGCACACTATGATAATTTTTATCTGAACATGGCTCTGGCATACGGTGGACGAAATGAGATGCTCCGGACAACTGCCAAAATACTGGATGATGTCAGAAAAAAGAAGATAAAAAGAGAAGACATCACTCCAGAACTCTTTGAAGAAAATCTCTACGGAAACAGTGTATCACTCCCGCCGGTGGATCTAATCATAAGGACAGGTAATGAGTGCAGAACTTCAAACTTTCTTCCATGGCTTGCAAATGGCCATGAGTCCGCAGTATATTTCTGTGCTCCCTATTGGCCGATGTTTCGAAAACTTGACATGCTCCGTGCAATCAGGGTGTATTCAGAACGACAGGAAATGAAAAAAAGATCGGCGTGTTAGGATCAGGCTCCAAATCTTCTGTTTCGTGACTGGTAATCCCTAAACGCGCGAATCAGATCTATTTTTCTAATTTTTTCCCAGTTCAGGTCCAAAAAGAAGAGTTCCGAATAGACTGACTGCCAGATAAGAAAATCAACCAGATGCGCCCCTCCTGTTTTAATGACACAGTCAGGGGTGTGGGAAAATGTCAGGTATTTTTCAAGAACGTCAGTTGTGACATCTTCAGGTGCTACATTATTATCGGCCATAGACTGTATTGCATCAGATATCTCCTCCCGACCGGATTTTCCAATAGCGATAGTAACGGAAATGCCTGTTCCGAATGTTTCAGATGTATCATCATAGTGGAGATGAACGGTTGCGAGATCAGATAATTCGTAGATATATGAGAGATATTGTGGTTTTGTATACGGCCTCTGTGTGCTGATATGTATAATAATTTCAGAAATTCCGATATTTTGTGGATCTTTCCTTCGGACTTTTTCTGATATCTCCAGACACCAGGAAATAATGTGCCTTATGTGTTTTGGATCATTCTCCATTTCAGCATCTGATATCATAAAGCAGATAACCTGAGGAATACTATCAAGATTGCGAAGAAGGTGCCATTCATAAAATTGGTAGATCATAGTATCCTCTCAAATTTGCAGGTCAAACGTATGCATTGTCCTCTGAAATTTAGAATTCTCTTATTATACTCGGTTATATTATGAGATTTGCACATATCCTTTCAGAATAACTGGCCCTATAACTTCTTTATGATAACTATAAAAGGATTCGATATGATAATGGTAGAATGTGTACGAAAACCCGGGAGATATCATTGGGTTAATATGATAGCAAAACCATTTTTTAAACACTGATGTACAAGTATCTGACTGGCATCGATATAATAGATCAGAAGGGAGGCGTTAATCCAGGAACGAATATCCTGGTTCTGGCACCATCATTCAGTGATGGAGAGCTGGTTGCATCATTTCTGGCTATGCCCAGAAAGAAAGAGTACATGATTGTTCTTGCAACCGAAACCCAGTCTGAAGACCTCATTGATTTCTTTGCAGGAAACGGATTTGATACGAATTATATCGGTATAATTGATGCAATCACCCGGACTTCATTTACCGCCATAGAGGATACGCAAAAGATAAAGTATGTGGGAAGTCCGAGCGATCTGACCGGTATGGACATTAAATTTTCTCAATTAACTGAAGAGATAATGAAAGGGGACTTTACAGATGATCCTGATCAATTATTCCCAACCCCAATCCGGTATTGTATTCTCTCCCTGACATCTATGCTCATGTTTCGAAAAATTGATATTATCTATCAGTTCCTTCATGTAGTAACATCAAAACTTCGAAAGATAGGCTCTATAGGAGTATTCTTACTGAATAATGAGTCATTTGATCAAAAGACGGTGGCTATCGTAAAACAACTTATGAATATCGTTGTTGAAATTCAGAACAACGACGAGGGGAAGAAAATCCGGATCCAGGGAAGCATGGGCCTTTCCATGAACTGGAGTCATTTCTCAATAGAAAATGGAAATTTACTCATTACGCCATAATTATCATGCTAATTTTTGTCGGTCTTGGTCTTTATGACCTGGATGATATTTCATTAAAAGGATTACAGGCTATAAAAGAAGCAGATGCTGTTTTCCTTGAAACATATACGTCTGTTCTCACTGGTACAACGATAGAACAGATGCGCGAGAAGTATGGCAAAGATCTCATTATTTTAAAACGACAAGATGTTGAGCAGAAACCCGAACCGATTCTGACCGCGGCTAAGAACGGAATAGCAGTATTTCTGACCGGTGGAGATCCTATGGTCTCAACCACCCATGCAGATCTACGCATCAGGGCACATGAACAGGGTATCCCAACAAAGATAATTCATGGCTCTTCCATCGTAAGTGCGGTCTCCGGCCTTACCGGGCTGCAGAACTACCGGTTTGGGAAGTCCTGCTCTATTCCATATCCAGCCCCCAAATGGTTTCCAAAAACTCCACTTGATACTATTCTTGCAAATCTGAAACAGAACCTGCATACTATTGTGTATCTGGATATACAGGAGAACCGATATATGTCGGTTCATGAAGGCATTGAACTTCTTGAAAAACTCATGGAGGGATCAACCGATTCAATTCCTTTATTTGTTGGGATAGCAAGAGCCGGATCAAACTCTCCGGTTGTTGCAGCAGGATCCAGTGAGAGACTAAAACTGGTTGATTTCGGTCCACCACTTCACATTCTGGTAGTGCCAGCAAGCTTACATGAGATAGAAGAAGAATATCTGAAGAACTTTGCCGGATATGATCCTCAGTAATTATTATTTCATACTGATGGAATCAGCTAATAACATCACTCTTTTAAATTCAAGAGGATCTCCGTATCATGCTCTCGGAATCGAAATCTGCGAGATGATAACATCCTATCTTCAGGATTCGGTATATTTTCAAAAAAATGGCGATATCGTCAATCAGTATGCATCATTGGTATATGCACATGGATGGCTTTCAGCAGGGGTATTTTTGGGATTATATAATATCTCTTTTGGGACACTTGATTTTTCAGACATTGAATTCCCTGATCACTATGATTCCCTTCATCTCTACGAAAAAACAGAGCGGTATCATTCAATGCTTGAAACTGCAATCAACTCCGTATCCTGCTTTCCGGGAAAAGGATCTCCTCTTACTCTGGCAGCAGATAAATCCCTGAATGAAGTCAAAAAATCGTTAAAAAGAGGTGAAGAATTGATGAAAGATGGAGAGACCATTCCTGCACTTGGATATCTCTGCTATGGATATGGCTGGCTCGATACCTCTGTCCGGGCCGGTCTTTTACAGGTCCATCACAATTTTCATCTCTTCACAACAGAATTTTAATGACGCCTGGATTGTAATTCATCCCATACCGACTGGAGCGTAACTCCTGATCTCTTCAGAGCAAGCATAAAATGAAATAAAAGATCCGCACCCTCTTCTGAAATCCTGTTTTTATCACCGTTTTTTACAGCAATGATAAATTCGGTGCACTCTTCTCCTATCTTTTCAAGAGACTTGTCTATTCCCTTACTATGAGTGAGAATTTTTGAGGTATATGACTCTTCAGATGGGTGAGCAGCTCTTTCTTCAATTACCGCCCAGATCTCATCCATAATTTCAGCTTTTTTCAAGCTGCACTCTCCTCTGGAAAAACCTCACCAATTTCATATCCATGAAACCTTCGAATGAGGATTCGTGCTTTTTCAATGGTACAGCCCCCTTTCCCAATCGCAATACCAACATCATTTTTATCTGAAACATAGATATTCATCTTCTTTGTCTGATCATCACAGGCAAATCTTATCACCTGGGCTGGTTTGAAAATGTTTGAGAGAAATTCTTGAAGATCTTCAGCATATTCCACCATCTCAACTTTTCTTCCGGTTACTCCCTGGAGACGCCTGATATTATCCCCCTTTTTCCCGATGGCATATCCCATGTCACCGGCTTTAATAACATAAATGATTCGATCAAATTTATCGTCGATTAAACAATCAAGTGCTGTTGATTTTGTGAGAATTCTAAGCTCTTCAATATATCTACGTTCTTTAAATCCAAGATTTCTTTCCATAGGTAATTCAGACTCCATATTCGCAATCTAATGATATCCGATGGTAATCCAGCAGAGAGGTGAGTATAAAGATGATACTTATAGCCTTCAGATAACACTGGGTATGAAAATTTATGAGCCATCTCTTTGATAGAAAACCGTGGAAATATTACCGGTTTAATTAATTAAAGGTTATGGTATAAAAGATGTTGATATCCAGGGCTGGTAAGGGGAACATCTTGGATATGAAAGAAGACGCATAAAATCCTCTTGTTAACCGGTCAGCAGGTAGCAAGTATGCTCTGAGTATCTCCAAGAATTGATGGATATTTGATAGCACTGCTCATCGGAAGCCGGGCAACCGGAGCATATGAAGAACGACGGCATAAAAGCGATTTCAGGGAATCAAGAGAAACTGTATACCGGTTTCCATCCATCAGTTCAATATTTAAGGCCTTCCCTGAATATGAAAGATATGCAAGTCCGGCGGTTGTACTGACATATTGCTTCCAGTTTAATCGTAACTGGAAAGTCCGTGCAGAGATTTTACCCCGGATTGCATGGTTTAAATCTTCAAGGACAATTCCGAATCGTTTGCCGTCGATGACCAGTTCTATGATCTCAGTTGGAAGACCTTCCTCATCAATGGTAACGGCTTTTGCTTTCTGCATATATCCTGCTTTTTCGAGCATTTTTATTATCACCCAGTTGATAATAGAGGGTCAGCAGTACCCTATTTAAATCTTTAAAAAGCAGGGTGAAAGTGAAAATTAATTTATAATGATTATAGAATAAAATTTAAATTATCTTTCAAAAGCATTTTTAACCAAAATTAATAGAGGAAATTTTTTCCTTTCACTTTCGGAAATGAGACTTTTTTAGTGATTGATTCCCTGATGATCGATCGTTGGAAGATAAGATCTGGCAAGTTTTTCAAGTTCTTCAATCTCTAGTGGTTTGGGGATTACGAAATCTGTATTCGTCATTATTTCTTCGGCAAGGGATTGATATGTTGCAGAGAGTGATGAATCAGGTGCAAATTCAATAACTGTCTGGTTATTTAATTCAGCATACTGTACCAGGCCACTCCTCGGGATATAGGCGATTATCTTCGAACCGACTTCAGATGCAAATGCTCCCACCAGTTTCTCTTCATCTGGAAGATTTCTGCTGTTACAGATAACTCCTCCAAGTCTGCAGACCTGTCTGACATTTTGAGATATCCGGGAGATTGCCTTACATATATTATTTGCAGCATAGAGAGACATGAGTTCTCCGGAGGTGACAAGATATATTTCCTGTGCATATCCTTTTCGCATGGGCATAGCAAACCCGCCACAGACAACGTCGCCCAGAACATCATACACAATTATGTCTTCATCAAATGCTGAAAGTCGTTCAAGAAGTTGAAAAGTCGCAATAATGCCTCTGCCTGCACATCCGACACCAGGTTCTGGTCCTCCTGCCTCCACGCACCGAACCCCCTTATATCCGGTGAATACAACATCATCAAGGGTAAGGTTCTCTTCACCACGTTCACGGATAAGATCCAACACCGTCGGGATAAGTATCCCTTTCATAAGCATCCGGGTACTATCACGTTTCGGATCACACCCAATCTGCATAACTGAAAGACCACGGTTTACCAGGGCTGCGGAAAGATTTGCTGATGTGGTGGATTTACCGATACCTCCCTTGCCATAGAGAGCGATCTGTTTCATCCCTATTCAGTAATAATGCGTATTATTTGAGGTATCCGGTTTATTGATCCAGATGATTGGATAATGCTATTCTTCCATTGATTATCTGCCAGGAGAGTATCAGCCGTACAAGGTCGGTTCCGGTGATATGTTCCTGACCTCTGAAAATATTAATTGGTGATATACCTGTCTGGAATTCTATCTGCCGTTCTATCTTATGGATGGTGTCTGGCATCAGTTCTCCATCCACAACAAGAGCACGCATATTTCGTGAATCCGGAGTATGGGAGATACAGGATAATGAGAAATCATGGGATGATTTTTTAAATAAGTCACACAGGTCGATATTCAATTCAATATCTTCAAAGCAGTATTCTTGTGCCGGCATCGAGAGCATAACACGGTATACATTGCGTTTCTCTCCTTCTTCCTTTCCATACGATGAGTAAGAAATCTGGATGACTGCATCAGCCACCTCCCTTTGGGGGAACACATATTGAAAATAATCTGGTTCACGCTGAAGAATTTCACGAAGAACTTCATTTTTATCGTAGTTTCGTTTCTTCATATCCCGCCGTATCTTCCAGTCATATTTAACATCTCGTTCCGGATCCACAAAGATGGTGTAATCATAAAGCGCGCGAAGAGATTTCGTTGCGTATGGATGTAGTCCTTCGATTATGATAAATTTCGTCGGAGAGAATAGTTCAGGTTCACCAAAGGTTCCATGATCATGCAGGTATACCGGTTTTTGTATTGTTCTGCCTGCCTTCAGGTCCATCAGATTTTCTTCCAATAATTTCAGATTATTTGCTGTATGGAGCAGAGGGGTTATACCCATCTCACTTCGTGTTTTTCTGTCATAGAGATGGTAATCATCTACCGTGATAGAAGAGACGAGTTCTTCACCGAAAATATCTGATATTGCTCGTGTAAAAGTTGATTTACCTGAACCGGAATCTCCTGCGACTCCAATAAGATAGACCAATGGAGAATGCCGAATTACTTCCCGGAAATTTTCAGGCTGACTCATGATAAGGTTCAGGATCTCACGTTGGTTTGGACTTAATTTTTCAGTTAATTATAATATTGCTGGTTCAGAGGCATGTTTGCTTGCTATCATATCGGCAAGTTTCATGAGTTCATCCCTGGTTTTTTCATCAGGTGCACCCTGGATGTAAACCGGGGGAAGAATTTCAGCCTTGATATGAGGTATCATGGACTGGATTACGTCAATTGTTTTTCCTCCCCACCCAAATGAACCGATAATAGTTGCAAACCTGGTTTTTGGTTTTACCAGATTTGCAAGATAGGCGGCATTGACCATTGCCGGATGCGGACCGAACAGGACTGTAGGGGTTGCAAGAACCACAGTGGCAGCATCAACCAGTTCCATTGCAAGAAGTCCGCTATCTGCATCAGTCAGATTGAATGGTTTTACTCCGATATTCCGTTCCATGAGCAGGTCGGTCAGCATCCGAACCATACGCTCAGTACTGCCATGCATCGATACAAAGGGAATTAATACCTTATTTTTAACGGTATCAGAGGTCCATTCTTTGTATCTGTCTAATATCCACTTTGGATTATTGTGTAAGGGGCCGTGACTGGGTGCAATGATTGCAAGATCCATCTGGGAAATGGGTTCCAGATACTTACTGATGCTCGAACGGAATGGCATCATAATTTCTGCGTAATATCGTTTGGCCGATATTTCTGTCCGACATGGTTCATCCATATAAAGGGAGGATGTGGCATAATGGGATCCGAAGAGATCACAGGAGAAGAGGATTTTATCTTCCGGGCAGTAGGTAATCATGGTCTCCGGCCAGTGAATCCAGGGATATTCGAAGAACTGAAGAGTCATTCCTCCAAGGTTTAGAGAATCACCGGTTTTTACAACCTGCACTCTGCCTGCAGGAATAGAGAGCAGGTGCCCGATGAGATCCTTGCATTTTTCTGTGCAATATACTTTTGCTCCAGGAAACAGTTCAAGGATTATTGGAAGACTTCCGGCATGGTCCTGCTCTGCATGGTTGATTATGATAGCATCAATCCGGTCACAACCTGCACAGACAATATTAGTAATAAACTCTTCTTCATGTGAAGGATCAACAGTGTCAATAAGAGCAGTTTTCTCAGTACCTCTGATAAGATAGGAATTATATGATGTTCCATCAGGTAGGGGAATCAAACTATCAAAAAGTCTTCTGTCCCAATCAATAGTGCCGATAGAGAAAATACGTTCAGTAATTTTTCTGACTACCATAGAGATCTCTCAATAATTTTTTAATATGTACTCGGAAGAGTAGATAAAGCCCGTTATATGAGAGCTGTGACAGAAAATTTTTATCTATGATGAATAATTTTCTTGTATGAAAAAAGTTATTAAATTGAAAGGATTCAGGAATGACAGATTTATTTCCATATTAGTCATATTTTTATGTCTGGTTCTGTTTGGTTGGGGAGTAAGTAGTGCTTTTGAAGTAAAAGAAGAGTATGTGGATTTCATATCGGAGAATGTGACCTATGTCAGTTCCCCACATTATGTTACGATACCGCACACAGAACCGCCACCGGTATATCTGACAAATCCATTAAATGATGAATCCGGAATTGTTCCGGGTGCAATTATATATGGACGGGTTCCAAAAAGCGGATTAAATAACCTTATTATCGATAATATAAACAATAACCAGGATATTGTTTTCGCTCTCAAAAAACCACAGTGGCCACATCCGGATTTTGCAATTCTGATTCCCGGGGGTACATCAGTCAGAATAAAAGATATTCCAGATGGTACCTATGAAGCGTATCTTGCGACCGGATTGGGATGGGATAATTCCAAAAAACTATTTCTGAATGATCCTGACTATTACCTGATTACTGAGCCACTCTCTCTGGATACATCAGGAGAGGAGACAAGAGCGGGAAATCGTATAACCTACAAACGAACGTACACCGTGTATTCGTATAATATTCAAAGATTACTAAACGAAAATTCTTATCTCACCCCGTTGGACGCAGGAGAATTTCCAAAATTCACCTTGTTTTCATAAAATAATGGATTGGAATATGCCTGGCATAACTCATAACTATCCAAATCTGGCTACTCACCAAAATCCCATCTTCTTTTCTTTCCACTCAGCACATTTCCAGGTAGATTCAACTTTTGGTCTGATATGAATGATCTTGTATTTTCCATCACTGTCACTCCCGGCATATACCGGGATTGGGGGGTTTCTCCAGCATTCAAGCCTTAATATCTCTTTATTTTTTCCAAAGATCGGAACACAGAATTGACAATTCTGACAGAAATGCGGATCAGCCATAACTGATTAGTTCTGATGTCGGCACCATTTATAGGTACTCTTTATTCCTGACAGTCAAATCGAAACCTATATCGTACACCCCGAATCACAGGTTTTTATGAATCCTGGAATCTTCGACAAATTTTTGAGACCCTCTCCGAAACCACACATTGTCGAAAGTCCTCCCCCACCTCTGATTATCAGGGGGCCGGGTATGGAATGCCGGGAGTATAACGAGAAACCATACTTTATTGTGGCCTCTGTTGAGATGGGAAATACCACAACAAAATGCATCCTGACCGGTGTGAATCTTGAAACCGGAATGTGCTATGTCATCAATAAAACTGTCAGTATGAGCCGCGATGTCAGACCGCCCCGTCCTGGTGAAGAGATATTTGGCAGGACCCTGGACGGCACTGAACTGACACGTGAATCAGTAACCGAGTTGGTGCGTGACACGCTTATCAAATGTCATAAGGATGCTAAGCTGGACATCAAAAAAGACCTTGATTTTGTGGTCAGAAGTACTGGTGTCGTTGCGGCGATGGATTCTCCTGATCAGGTCGGAGATTTTATCATTGCACTTGCAAACGGGTGCCTTGAGGCAGGGGTTCCTCCCAAGAAGATGACCCCACCGATGTCCAAGATGAATCAGGCTCAGAAATTACAACCCTTTTCATTCGCAGACCGGGTAAATTTTTCAGGTGCAGTCGCAGGAGTCGTCCCCCCTCAGGGAACCACCGGAGTTGAGATGGTAGCAAATGAGATGGAGGGTGAGCTGGCTATGGCGGGTATCAAGGAAGGTGCAAAATGGACCCCTGTAGACTTTAGAAACCCCTGCATCTCTATCGACTTTGGTACAACCCTTGACGGTCGGATCACCTCTCCGGTAGATCCGAAGTCAACAAATCCGTTTGCTAAAACCATAGGAAATTTCTGCGGTCTGGCCGGAGCAATCCCTGATGCAATCGTGAAAGGGACCGGACTAGTGAATGAAAAGAACGGAACTGCCCTTGACATATTTGGAGAGAAGAGCCGGCTTTCTGCAGCAATTGGATCCCGTAAATCATCAGATGTAGTCAACTCGTACGTTGATCGCTGTCATGACCTGATATCTGTTGAACTGGTTCCAAAAGAACGAAAACGATATGGTATGGTGCCGGTATATGCAGAAGTTGCCATGGAATCAGGTGTTGCATTGATAGGAGTTGATGCAGGAACCAATGGGACAAATCTTGCTAAACTGGGTGAGATAGGAAAGGAGATTATCACGAAATATTCATTACCGGTCCTGAATGAAGTTATCGACCATGTTTGTTCGAGGATGGCCCTGCGCATGATTGATGTGGTACATGAACTGGGTATGATATATCCTGAGACCTCCATTGGTTTCACTGGCAGGGCTGCAATATCCGGAAAGAAACCGGAATATATTCTCCAGGGAATTATTGATAGAAAACTCTTCCAGAACCCGGTAGATCATGTGGTATTTGTCGATGATGGCCTTGCACGAGGCGCAGCTCTGATGGGCAGGTGCATGAATTCCCTTGGAAAGCCGGATAAACCAATAGGTGGAATGAGGGGTGGTAAATGTATCATGTCCAGGCGTATTGCCATTGGAAGATAACATCTTCCTCGAATTCAAAAGGAAATGCTCATCCATGAATAATCGTAAATTATAAAATATGGAAGAAGAGCAATATTATGACCTTGTTTTTCCCCCGGGGACTCCGCGGACTATAATTCGTGAGATAATCAATACATTTGATGTAGAGCTCGTGGAACGGGCTGAGTCCCTCTCTTTTGCAAATATGGAAGGAGATGTCAGGAATCTTATCGCCGCACGTGGGAAAAAAGAGATCATGATTGAGGTTGAAAAGTTTTTTAAACGAAAATTAAACGAATTTATCGACGAGACACCAGCATAAACAGACTCACGGTCAGGATGCCCAGGGATAATATTATGGTGCCTCCACTCAACGGACTTTTTTGAGTTGGAACCGGTACGGAATCCGGAATACTCTCTGTGGGGGTCTCTTCAGGTATCATAGGAGTTATAACCGTGGTAATCTCGGTCTGGTTTATATCTGACTGCACCTCATTATCTGCCGGGGTCGTCTCCACCTCACTTTTTTCCATGAGGTCAAACATTGCAGTTTCAACATAGCCTTTTCCGATGATCTCTGCTCTGACCATATACGTATCTGGGGCCCATCCTGATGAATCAAATGATCCATTCCAATGATAATCCAAATTCTCTCTACTCTGAACCGGTACTACTACCGATCCGCCCCCTGCCATGGAAGGCTCATACTTCCCTTTCGGTCCAAATGATGCAGGCCAGATCTCGATGAGAACTGAATTATCAGTATTGAAATTTGTCGTACCTGCTATACCAATCAAATCTCCAGTGGTATAGGAAGATTCAACCTGGATATCTGCACTGACCGTGCTGATAAAAACAGTGATCAAGGTCAGCAGAATTATTCCTGTGATACATAGTACTTTCATACTATACTATGATGAGTAAAAATCAATAAATCAGGTACATTGATTATGAATATACCGTCATCATCTCATTGTAACGCAGGTAACCAATCAGCGTTCGCGCTAGAGCATGCCCCCTATGAACAGCCCTGTTATATTTCAAAATGGCTTCATCATCAATCCATACCGGTTAAAGATGTCAATTTATGGAACGGAGATGATCTTCCTGAAGTGGAAGAGGTTTCCTTTCTGATTATCATGGGAGGTCCGATGAATATTTATGAACATGAGAAATATCCCTGGCTTATCAAGGAGAAGAGATTCATTCGATCCGTTATTGACAGCAATATCCCTGTGCTTGGTATCTGTCTGGGTGCACAACTCATTTCTGATGTTCTGGGAGGGGCGGTTACCAGATTATCATACCCGGAATACGGATGGATTTCAGTTTCACGAACAACTCATGTAACAGAGAACCTCCCATTCTCATCAATAATCCCTTCTGATCTGATTGTCTTTCAGTGGCATCAGGATACGTTCTCAATCCCTCCCCGAGCAATCCATCTTTTCAAATCATATATCTGTCCAAATCAGGGATTTATCTATAACGATACTACTGTCGGTCTCCAGTTCCATCCTGAACTTGATGAATCTGATATCCGAATATTTCTGGAACTCGTGGAAAAAGATACCGAAATTACTCATCAGGATTATCCAAAAGACGACATAGTTCAGAATATATCTCATTATAAAAGAGGAAATGAATTTATTGATTCACTATTAACGTTCCTGTTAAACCGGAATAAAACCCAAATACCCCGGTAAATTCATCTTTTTGTATAGTTACGATCTATTCAAATCTTAAGAAAGACGAACAATGGTATGCTTGATCTTCTCTTTGAGACAGAGTGGTCTCCATATCTGGCCGGAGCAGGGATAGGTGTTCTGCTCTGGTGCTCATTCCTCTTCTCGAACAAACCCTTAGGGTGCAGTACTGCATTTAGCAGAACATCCGGAATGATAGAGAGTATTTTCTGCCCAGATAAGGTAAAAAACAAGGAGTACTACAAAATGTTTGCTCCTGAGATAGAATGGCAGTGGATGATGGTTTTTGGAATTATTCTTGGTGCATGTTTATCTTCGGTTCTTTCAGGTACATTACAGATCTCTTTTATTCCTCAAACATTTCAGGCTGCATTCGGAGATAATATTCTCCTGCGTTTTCTTATGGCTCTGGTGGGAGGTATTATGATGGGGCTTGGTGCCCGGTGGTCATGGGGATGCACAAGCGGCCATGGGATATCAGGAATGTCTCAGTTATCACTCGCAAGTCTGGTTGCAGTCATGGGTTTTTTTATTGCCGGTATCGGGACGGCTATGATACTCTATTCATGGTGAGGGCTGATTATGTTCACAAAATGTCATGCAAATGAGCGCCTTCAGTTAATACTCGGACTCCTCATTGGTATTGGGTTTGGTTTTTTTCTGCAGAAGGGCGGAGTGACCAACTATGATACCATCATCGGTCAGTTGCTTTTGACAGATTTTACCGTGGTAAAAGTGATGGTTTCTGCCATGATTGTTGGCATGATAGGAATTCATGTAATGAAAAGCCTCAATCTGATAGAGTTTCACACATTTAAGGGTTCAATTGGCTCCAGTGTTATTGGCGGATTACTATTCGGAATAGGATTTGGCCTTCTCGGATACTGTCCTGGCACTGTGGCCGGTGCGATAGGACAAGGGCAGATGGATGCCCTACTCGGAGGTGCAGTTGGAATTCTTATCGGAACCGGTCTGTTTGCACATTTCTATCCGGGCATAAATGATAAAATCCTATCAATCGGTCAGTTCCCGGTTGAGACCATTCCTGAATTAATTCATCTCCCGCGTTGGATGGTGGTGCTGGTATTTGTGGCAGGGCTGTCTGGTGTATTGTGGTATCTTCAGATACTGGGGTTGTAAGTACTTCCTCAACCAATAATTTTACAGCATCATGGTTGTAACGCCGCCAGAAAAACGTCAGATAAGACCCTGTTCTGTATGTGCATTCTTTGTGTTCACCACCGATACCGGGCTTGGAAGATGTAATCTGGGGAAGGATGAAAAGCAGGGATATGATAACCGTCGATGGGAACTTGATGAGTTACCAGATCTTTTACGATGGCCCTGCATGTATAATCTGACACCTGAAGAGATTGAGGTCTCGATGGATTCCTGGGTAAAAAGTCTGGTGCATGAATCACTCCGATTCAGGACATCAGTGCAGACCAGGCGATCAATATCATCCGGCCGGAGAAGAGGAAATCGTAAAATCTAACACATATTATTAATATCTATTCAATTCACGCACGATATCTGATAATTATCTGGTTTATCTTGATATATTGCAATAGGGAATCTCCAAAAGAGGAACAAAAAATATTGGATTTTTAGGAAATATATAATATGACTAAATATTAATCGTACTCACGCCAGGTATGGTTACACTTACTATTTGTACACCGAAAGAACCGGACCTCACTTTCATCAGCAGACCGAAGTTGCCGGAGCCACCAGAATGCTTCTCCATTCCCACAATTGGGACATTTTACAGCAATGGTGGGCAGGGTGCGGACCGATTCGGTATCATCGACGATAACTATCTCTTTCTCCTTTCTTTTATCGGTGATCTTCATCTTTGTCTCACCATGACCTTCTTTTTCCCAGCCGCAGGAGGTACAGATGAAAGAGCCTGCCTGATTTTTTAATAATTTGCCGCACTTCTCACAAAACATACACATAAGGTCTGACAAAGAAACATTTAAAACATACAGCAGCCTGACATACCAGAACGTTAGATAATACCAGTGAGAGAAGGATTATCTGATTATCATCCAGACAATATGGGAAATGTTTGAACTTCTTATTCCCATTTCCTGTCTGTTTTTCCTGTTCGCTCTGGTTCCGGGAAGACACCGGACCTATGCAGCCATCATTGCCTGGATAACAATCATTATCGTCTTTATCGGCGGTCTCCCGACGTGGATAGAGGATAGTAATATCCTATATCCGGTGATGGCTCTATTATCTATTCCTTTCCTCATCATTACTACACGGCTTCTTCTGAAGGGGAATGATGCCGTTATAAGGCTGACACGGGCTGCAGGGGTAGCATTTATTATTTATGCGCCATTCGCATTTATAGAAGAGATAGGAAAATACCTGATAGCAACCGTAGTCCACCACACATATCTTGTCCTCCAGCTTCTGGGGTACCCTGTATATCTTGTGTTGTGGAACACCTTTCAAAGTGGATTTTTCAGGGTTGAAATAATCCTCGCATGTACGGGTATTCAGGCTATCGCAATCATGCTTGGTGTCGCATCAGCAGTCCCTACAACCACCAGACAAAAGTGTCTTGCATTCCTCCTCATTGCTCCGGTCATCTATGTCCTGAATCTGTTTCGGAATGCTGGAGTTATCATCACATATACCAGCCAGTCTTTTTCATGGTTGCCGGACATTTCGGGGAATACAGAATATGGATACTCCAGTTTTTTCTGGGCACACAATATTTTTGCAGAGGGGGTTGCCCTGATATTCCTTATACTTCTTGCATACAGCCTTTTCAAGCTCATCCCTGCTCTTGGAGATTTTGCCGGAGATCTTGTCCAATCGTATGAAAAAGAGATTAAGAGTATCGTCGGTACAGATACACAATCCTCTGAAGTGCAGAGAGATTAGTACAGAGAGCAATTATCAGAACAGATATCCAGATAAAACCGGTAAGACCTCCAAGAACGAGCACCAGGACAGTTTCAGGTCTTCCAAAAAATCCGATTCCTTCCAAAGGATCATCAATCTTTCCTTCTTTTCGCTCAGTAAATCCAATCTCAGCATAGGTAACTGGTTTGATGAATGTGTTCATCATCGACCCGATAATGGCAACTGCCACAATACCAAAATCCCAGACTGGAGAGATCTTCAGAAATCCGGAGATAATGGGAATTCCTGAAAGACCTACCCCCAGAAGGACGATAGTATCCACATATTTATCTGCTATCCAATCAAAAACTGCCCCAAACCGTGTCTCCCTCCCGGTCATTCTGGCAACTGATCCATCGACGAGATCGAGAATAGCCGAACAGAACAGGAAAAGACTGCCGATAAAGTATGAATGTAAAATATAGGATACTGAGCAGATACAGCCGGTCAGAATTGATAATATCGTGATTATGTTGGGAGAAAGCCCGGCCCTTTTACATATTTCTGCTATCGGCTCGAGATACCTGATAAACCTGTACCGAAATGCAGTAATATTCATTCTTCGCTCAGTCGTTGATAATGATATGAGATATTTCTGCCGATGAACATGCCACCTTTGCACAGCTCCTGATGAACTTTCCTCTAAGAGATCGTGGATATCAGTTCAAATCTCACAGCATATATTAGTCCTGTTCCATCAAACATTACTGCTACATATGTCTGACCATATAAACCGCCCTTATGTTACCCTGGTATCAGAAGTGACAATTGATGGAAAACTCACAGTTACGAGGGGCGCTTCATCAAAGCTCCTGATGCAGTTTATGTCTCATGAGGCTGAAGTACTGCTCCATCAGATCCGGGCTGATTCTGATGCAATCATGGTCGGGGCAAATACCATCCGGATAGATAACTCATTTCTGACCGTCAGACATGTAGAAGGTAAAAATCCAATCCGGGTCATTCCGTCTTCAAAAGCAGATATATCTCCGGATGCAAATGTCCTCTCACCTGATGCACCAACCATTATCGCAGTATCTGCACGGGCAGATAAGGAAACGTGTACGATTCTGGCAGAAAAGGGTGCTTACATAGAGATCTGTGGAGATGAATTCGTGGATCTTCCTATTCTGATGCGCTTACTCTTTGAAAAATATTCCGTGCAATCCCTGATGATAGAAGGAGGGTCTACCCTGAATGGCAATATGTTCCAAAAAGGCTTAATCGACGAACTTCTGCTCATTCATCTTCCCTTCATTGCTGGAGGAGAGGATACGCCCTCACTGGTCACCGGCCTTCATCCCCGTGATGTATCAGATCTTCTGAAACTGGATCTCATTACTCACTTCATGGCTGGTGAAAACCTTATCACAAAATGGCGTGTGGTCAGATCCTGAAAGAGCATTCAGATCAAACCATATCCATTGGATCTGCTTTCATGAGTTCACGAAGGATAGTTGTAGCATACTGACCGGGAGGCAGAGAGAACCTGACAAGAAGATCTCCATCAATAATCTCATATGTCAGATCTGTTTTCATCAGCATGGGACGAAATGATCCGGCAAATTTTGTATCAAGAACAGATGATACCTTCTCAAACATCTGACTTGAAATACCCTTCTCTTCGAGAACAGTGTGGATATTTCTGTCATCAGGTCCGGCATCAGAAATATACGATCCTCCGGGGAGAACCAGTGCGAGGGCACATGTACCTCTTTTAAGCTGAACCTTCGCTGCATGGATGGTCGCCGGTGTGATTTTATCAGTTCTTCCATCAGGCCAGATAAGATAATCCCCAACTTCCGGTTCGAATAATGAATGACCATCCCGGATACGCATGCTCAACGTAGTATTAAAAATCCATGACTGCACCGCACTCACATACATAGAACGAAGGGTCCTGGGGAGTTGCAGGATGGCACCCAGGTAATCTCCCGGATAACGTACCAGATGATGTAGAACTGAACGTTCCAGTGATAACCGGGGAGGGAGAAGATGGAGACACCGGGCAGCATCTTCAGTTTCTAGATAACAAGCTCTTCCTTCCTGTTCATGATCCTCCATCTGCGAGCCTGGTTTTCCAATCATCACCCTGACGGCTTCCTGGTAATTCCCTTTCAGTATCTCAAATCCGATAAGGTGTGTGACCGGTCGTGAGACACCAAACCGCTGATAACCTACATAATTTGGTATACCTTCCTTGATCGATTTCTGAAAGCTTTCCAGGGAAGTTAATAACGATGAATCAGATATCTTCCTGATACGAATAGCAAAACTGTTACCTTGGAGATCTCCAAGTTTTATCGGATGTTGTGATGTTCCAAGGGCGGTCAAGGTAATATCGGGAATTGAAAGCCGTGCTATCTCTTCTGCCTTGATCTTATAAATCGAGATAAATTGTGTGGTAACAGCCCGTTTATCCTTCGTCCCTGCAAATCCAATCCGCTGATGACTGATCCCAAGTCCGGATGCTATCGCTTTTATTGCACGGTGTTGATCCCAGTTCCTCCGGTTCAGTGAACAGATAAGATACGGCCCGTCGGAATACGTATGGTCTGCAATTTCTTGAACTTCAAAATCATCAGGCAGATCTCTTAGTACTCCCCCGGTGCCGGGCGATTCAGTCAGATAGTAATGGAGACCAAGTTCCCTATCAATATCCCAGGGACTTTCCATCATAGTAATGAGAGGGATCCGGTAATTTTATCAAGGTCTTCACATTTCGCCGGTCCAAGACCAAGAGCGGTAATAGTGCCGGGTGGTATCTCCGTCATTCCCGCATCCTGAATGAGAACCGCTGCAATTCCTGCTGATTCTGCGAGGGTTTTCAGTTCAAATAATGTCTTTTGATCTGCTGCTTTCAGAACCACCTTTTTCTGGCCCTCATTCATCCATGCTTTTTTAAGTGTCAGCGAACTNTTTTCATATGCACCAATTGCCGCATGTCCTGCCTGAGCACATTTTTTCCCACAACTCATCTTCACATCATTACGAATGATAATACATTGCTTATATTTGAATTCAGGTTCTGTCGCCATCTGCCTTTAGACGTTGGTGTGACGAGTACAAAGGTCTGTTCTCCGGTGAGTTGATTGCCGGTTATGAAGAGTACTATACCAGCACATGAACCGGACATATGATGTTGCCATTGTAGGTGGAGGGCCGGTGGGATCCACAGCCGCCCGAATTTGCGCAAAATCAGGTCTTAAAACGTTACTTATCGAAGAACAGGCACATTTCGGATATCCTGTACAATGTGCCGGTCTGCTCTCTGATAGTGCTTTTCGGGAATGCGAAGTCTCCTGCTCATCTGTCCTCAATACCGTCTCTGGTGCGGATGTGCACGCGGGAGAAGCAACCTGCTCATTTGATGCCGGTAGAACTATGGCATATGTGGTTGACCGGGGAGCACTGGATCATGAGATGGGAAAAGCAGCAGCTGATGCCGGTGCTGATATCCAATTGAAGACGATAGCATCAGGTATTTCGCGCACATCTGGAATTCTACATCTAAAAGGAGTCAATGGACCAGAGGATGTTTCGTATTCGATGCTCATCGCCGCAGATGGCCCCCGGAGTTCAATTAGCCGGATGGTTGGGATACCCCGTGCCCCGGTATATCTTTCTGGTCTGCAATGTGATGTGCACCATGCTCTTCCCCCCGACCATGTGCAGATATATCCAAATGCATCTCCTGAATTTTTCGGATGGATGATCCCCTTGCATCCGGATCAAACACGGATAGGTCTTTGTGGAATTCATCACGTGAAGGAACGCTTTTCTGAATTTATAAAACCCTTTCAAAACAAGGCCACCCACTTCGTAAGCGGGACTATCCCTCTTGGTACTTTGACAAGATCCTATGATGATCGGATACTTATTGCAGGAGATGCGGCAGCAATGGCAAAACCTACCTCAGGGGGCGGAGTATATACTGGTATCCGGGCAGCCCGTCACGCGGCAGAGGTGGCGATCCGGTGTATTGAAATGGATGACTTCAGCCCGAAGGCCATGGCATCGTATGAACATGCCTGGAAAGCTGATTTTGGTCATGAGATTTTGAGGGGTTTTCACTTCTTTCAAATTCGGCAGAAGATCTCTGAAAAAGATATGGAATCTCTGATAAGAACCTTGTCACATCCGAATTTGCAGGAAGTTATCACCAGAAAGGGAGATATGGATCGTCCATCAGGCCTTATCAAAGCACTTCTCTCCCATCCCCGTATGATTCCTGCATACTATCTTATGGGGAAAGCCTTCGCCAGATCAAAACTATAAATATGTAACCTTCATACCTTTGTTTCTCAATAATTAGGGGTATGGCAACCAATACACCCTCCAGCAGATTCGGACGTGGCTTTATCGTAAATATTACACACCTGAAGGTGAAATTTTCTCTTCCGGCAGAACAGGCCTGGTATGGTGCCCAGGATTATCTGACTGAACTTAAAGTTCCTGCACAATTCAAAGGGACTGAAGTCGAACAATTGACAGAGATGCTCCGTCAAAAGGTTGTCTGGCATCAGGCCGGTGGACCGGTTGACAAAGAAATGTATACTGATGTCAGAAGAATTCTGAACAGGCTTATTGTAGCGATAGACAGAGAACTTGGGATATCAGATGCAGATATCGGACAATACCATGCATGAGTTTTTTTAAAATCCAATTAAACTTCGTACAGTACTGATAACCCCACCTATGGTATCTCCATTTTTAAACTGAACATTTGCAAGAGCATCGTAGAGTTCAGATTTTTCCCCACCAGTCTCCAGTCCCTTCTGCAGGGCTGATAATGCATCTTCTCTCTGACCATAAAATGAGAATATAAGTCCTTTATAGAGATATCCGCGGGTATACCCGGGTTCCAGCTCAAGCGCCTTATTAATATATTTCATTGCCTCCAGATAATCTCCGAGTAATCCCGTGGTATACCCATATGAAGAGAGCACCTCCGGATCATTTGGAAGAAGATCCAAAGCCCGTTTATAGGAATCCCTGGCACTTTCTATCCGTTTGATCTTTATCGCAGAGTCACCTTTCTTCTTCCAGCCTTCNCCATAATCAGGNGTGATGGCCAGAATCTGATCATAGAGATCTATCGTCTCCTGGTATCGCTTAATCTTATAATTGATNACCGTTGTTCGTTCCCATATCCCGGTAAACCGGACATTGCTTGCAATAGCAACATAATAAGAGTCCATTGGCTGCATATCCTTCGTTATCCGGGTTTTTTTAGATCCCTGATAATACCAGAGATCATTCTTTGCAAGGGCGTTAAACCCGCCATCAAAGGAGTAAAAAGCTTCTTTCCAGTTACGGTTATGATATTGTGCCTCTCCCGATACAAACCAGGCAGGCACACAGGTAAGATCCATGTTTCTCGCAGTCTTTGCAACTCCCAATGCCCCGTTATAATCACCTTTCTGAAGATATGAATATCCTTTATTTGCATAGAACTCCGGTTCATCAGGTTTTAATGAAATAGCTTTATCAAATGCAGAATTAGCCTTATCATATTCCTTCATGTTAAAATAGGTGACACCCATGTTGTTCCATGCCGCCGCGTAACCAGAGTTCAGATTGGTGGCCTTTTGAAATGCCTGAATCGCCTCGGTAAATTTACCGGTCCGTGAAAGTGCCACACCCTGAACATTATACTGAATCGGATCATCAGGATTTAATGTAACAACATTCTGAAATGCTTCAACGGCCTTATCAGGCTGATTCAGATATCCCCAGGAACTACCGATGATATGCCAGGCAAAACTACAGGTTGGATCTATCTTCAGGCATTGTTCAGATGTATTAATTGCTTCAGGGTATTTTTCTTCATTATAATATATGAGTGCACGATACTGAAGTGCGGTCAGATTCTGTGGATTTAGTGAGAGGACATAATCATTCTCTTTGATGAGATCCTCTAAGGTAATGGTATCAACAGTCTGATTTGTATCTTCTCCGCTGGCAAAGGCTATAAAGAGTATGATAATCAAAACTGGGAGGATTTTTCTCATATACATTCCTCCCGCCACATATCCTGGGGGGTTATGCTATATTGGAAGCCAATCTTAAAAAATGATATGATATGGTATGAAAAGATTATCTTTTCCCCATAAAGGAGTTGATATCTTTGCCAAGACAGCCGATTGCATCAGATCTGCATCGCTGACAGTGTGACATCTGTCTGACATATGGTTTACATTTCTCCTGCATTGCCAGTTTTTCCTCTATCGTCGGAGGGGCTATATGAGCGAATTTGGCCTGTGCTATGAGCGGGATGATATTATGGATAAATACGCCCATTTCACTAATTTTTTTGGCAATATCCGGAATATGGTGATCATTAATGCCCGGAATGTAAACCGTATTTACCTTAATAAGCATCTTTTTGGCGACAGCCATCTTTATTCCCTCAAGTTGCCGTGAAACCAGAATCTCTCCCATCTCATGGCTGGAATAATAGCGCCTTCCCTTATAATCGATATACTGGTATATTTTTGCGGCGATATCAGGGTCAATTGCATTCATGGTTACGGTGATGTTGGTGACCCCGTATTTTTCCAGAAGATCGATCTTATCTGGAAGAAGAAGGCCGTTCGTGCTTACACACAGAATAAGGTGTGGATATGCTTCATGAATCAACCGAAATGTTTCAAAAGTCTCTTCATTATCGAGAGGGTCTCCCGGTCCTGCAATACCAATAACTTTGATAAAGTGATACTGATTAATAATTTCGCGGACTTTTTCGAGTGCCTGCTGAGGGTTTAAGACTTCACTAGTAACACCCGGGCGGCTTTCATTGACACAATCAAATTTGCGAACGCAGTAATTACATTGGATATTGCATTTTGGTGCAACCGGGAGATGGGCTCTGCCAAAGGTATGACTTGCTTTTTCACTATAGCAGGGATGTTCCTGGATCTTACGAATCTGGTCAGGATCCCATTTCACTATCTGGCCATCTATTTCAGTCTCCCGGTAGGATTCTTCAGCCATGGATTACACATTATCCTTTTATCTATTAATATCGGTCGATGATTGTCCGGAAGATTTAGAAGGATGATCCTGGTTCAGCTGACATAAGGAACCCGCTGGCCCGGTGTTCACACGATGGGATCTCATCCATCCGGATAGAATATGCATTATCAGATCCTCCCTGGATATCTCCATTTCATGAGCTACTTCATCAAGAGAAGTACACAATTCAGGAGAAAGAGTAAACAGAACTGATTCATCTCTCCGGCTTATAGAGTTCTCACTCACTTCTCGAGGAAATAGCCTGCTTTTTACATGGAGTAATGATAATTCACAGACCGGGATAAAAAAGTAACAGATAGAACTCCATGATGGTTCAATACAAGACATAATGATTGCCAGAATGGATACAAATGGGACTATAAGACTTTTGGTTAGAATAAATCTGTAATGATTATCCGGAATAGGGATTGCAAGATGTGAAGAGTTCACATACACCCATTGACAAAAAAATATCAGACCGAGCAGTAACATATTCGTATGAAATAACAGAACTGCCGGACCTTCGGTATGGTTATCTCCGGCCAGGGTTGATGTAAAAGGGATCAGACAGGCAACAAATAGTAAGATAAACGTAAGCCTGATGAGGAAAGGATCCAGTTTTGTTACCAGAGAAAATGTCCGGTGATGTGCACCCCAGAACGCTGCAAGGATGAAAAATGCCAATGCAAAATGGATTATCTGTGGAATCATCGCAATGCATATCTCTGCCGGCGAGAGATCATCCGCCTGTCCGGGAAGGGCCAGTCCGAGGACCAGAATGGTCATGATGATGGCAAAAATTGCATCAAAAAATGCTTCCAGTCGATGAGGGGTCAGTTCAGCAAAGGGAAACGGGTTTATTAGAGCGGGTGAATTACGGGTCATGGTCGATCTGATAATTTGACTCAACGAATATATATGATAACAGAAAAGGACTACTTATGGCACAGGACGTTCTCGTTGATATATCCGATTCTGACTGGGAACCAATGGTTGAACGAAATGAAAAACCTGTTTTTGTCATGTTTTACAGTCCCTCCTGTACTCATTGCATCAGGATCATGCCGTCAATAGAGGAACTTGCCAGGGATTTTGGAACTGAAATCGCGTTTGTAAAATTAAATCTTATCAGGTTTGATTACATCGGGGAACGGTACGGTGTCATGGCAACACCGACTTTTATCTATTTCTGTGGAGGAAAACCGGTTCAGACTCGTGTCGGTGCAGTATTTCCTGCAATGCTCAGAAAAATGGTTGAAGATATGGTAATTCACGGAGAAGAATGCCGGCTTGCGTCATCAGACTGGAAATATAAGATTACCGGATATGGGTAATCTATTCAGTCTTTTTTTCTTCGCCTGATATTTCTGGGGTTGTCGTTGTAGAATTGATAACCTCTTCAACAATCTCTGCAGTTCGTGCAAGATAGACCAGTTCAAGAATACCATTACGAAATGTTCGGATACAGGATGACTCGACTACCGGTGGTAAAGGAGCAGAACTCCGGTACCTTATCTTCCCATCAAATCCAATGATGTGAAGAGTGTTTTCTGCAATCGCTACATTTATATGTTCGTCATATAATCCTCTCAATTCACAGGTGGCAATAACCCGGCCATCCCATTCGATGACCTCGATTGGCGGATGTTCAATATCATGGCCTGGGCCTGATCCGCCGGGAAAAGGAAATCCTGGGGGGAGATTTCCTGCCATGATGATATTAACGCCTATCATACCGGGTCTTAGCTGCCCGCTGCCAAATGCCTGGGAGAGTATCTTTCGCAATATATCTTCCATATTTTTGAAATCTTCAGGTGGGGTATCATTCATATGTAAAATTCTCACTTTAAGATTGGGTTTTATTTCATATCAAGTTCCTCAGCAAGATTTTTGTGGTGGGGAAATTTTTTTTGTCTGACTTTGACATCCTGCATTATTACAGTAGATTTTATTTCCATCATTCCTTTCTGAATCCATGCAATATTGTAGGACTAAAAATGAAAATTTAAAAATTTATCGGGTATTTAGATCCGGAAAGAAACTCTTATGCAGGGTATGGATATCTCATCGATATGAAAAATCACATAAGATCTAAACTCCCTCTTTCATGTATCATGATCTGATATGAGAACTTCGCGCATAAAAGGAGAACAAAAATAGTAAGGTTTTTTAAGGGACCCTTTATCTCTGAAGAATGCACTATGGTTAAATCGACTATTCTCTCTAAAAAGGCACTATGAATAACAGAAAAATCATTAGAATCTGTTATTCTGGTTCCGCATTCTTCTTGTTGATACATTCATGTAAAAGATTCTCAACTTTGCCAGTAAGTTCCTCTATACGGGTGAAATTTTTCTCTTCCCAGAATGTCAAATCCCGCAGCTCATTAGCAATGTGAATCAGATCTGACGTAAGTTCCGTTACAAGCCCTGCCCGTTCAATCTGTTTTAAAATATATACTGCACGGTGGAGAACCTGTTGTTTACTCCGCGGGTACAAGAGAGCCCAGGCACCTGATTCAAAAATTTCCAGATTCTTATTATCGAGAGTCCCTTGCATATGAGTTAATATTTCTTTGAGGTATTCGGTAGTTATCCTGGGTACATCTTCTGGTCTTTTTGTCTTTGTGAACACATCATCTAGAAGATTCATCTTAACTTCCCTCACAAAGGCATGAATGTCAGCCCCTACAAAATAACGCATCTCCCTGGCGATGGCATCATAATCAATGTTTTCATCCAAAAGAGTGCCCAAGTCTCTTAAATAAATTTTCAGAATCGCTTTTCTGCCGTTCAGATTAGGGGGTTTTATATAGATATGTTTTTCAAGTCTTCCTGGACGAAGCAATGCAGGATCAAGCAAATCAGGTCGGTTTGTTGCCGCCATGATAACCACTCCGGAGAGTTCTTCAACCCCGTCCATCTCGGTAAGGATCTGTGATAACACACTTTCTCCAACCCGTGAATTTGTATGTTGCTGGCCCCGTTGCTGGACAAGTGCATCTATCTCATCAAAAAAGATGATAGATGGAGCTGATTGACGGGCTTTTCGAAATGCCTCCCGTACCTGTTTTTCTGATTCACCAACCCATTTTGATAACAGTTCAGGGCCTTTTACCGAAATAAAGTTCATACGCGATTTGGCAGCGACGGCCTTGGCAAGGAGAGTTTTTCCAGTCCCCGGAGGTCCAAAGAGTAGAATTCCTTTTGGTGGTTTTATCTTTAGTTTCTCAAACGCGTCCCGCCTGTGGACCGGCCATTCAATTATCTTTTCTATCTCATGCTTTTCAGCATCAAGACCCTCCACCATCTCCCAGGGAACTTCAGGAATTTCAATATATAATTCCCGCATTGCAGAGGGCTCAATCCCTTTTCTTGATTCCTGAAAGTCATGATTGGTGATCATTAATGAATCGATAATCTCTGGAGGGACTTCCTCATCCTCCCTCATCCGGCTCATGATGCCCCGCAATGAATGCATAGCCGCTTCCTTACAATGCAGTGCTATATCGGCCCCGACAAAACCATAACTGGTCTCTGCATAGTACTCAAGATCCACGTCATCTGCAAGGGGCATGGTACGGGTGTGGACATGATAGATTTCAAGCCTCCCAATCCGGTCCGGAATCCCTATCTCAATCTCCCGGTCAAACCTCCCGCCCCGACGAAGAGCAGGATCAATCGAGTCAGGCATATTGGTTGCAGCAATGACAACCACCTGACCGCGGGAGGCAAGCCCATCCATCATGGTCAGGATCTGTGCAGTCACCCGTCGTTCAACTTCACCGGTGGTATCCTGCCGTTTCGTTGCAATGGAATCTATCTCATCAATAAAGATGATGGATGGTGCTTTTTGTCTGGCTTCTTCAAAAATCTCACGGATCTTCTTCTCCGAATCCCCATAATACCTGCTCATCACTTCAGGACCGGATAATGGAATGAAATGGGCATCAACTTCACTTGCAACCGCCCGTGCAAGCAGGGTTTTTCCAGTCCCGGGTGGCCCGTACAGGAGCACTCCTTTTGGTGAGTCAATACCAAGACGTTCAAATATTCGTGGGTAGCGGAGGGGGATCTCCACCATCTCCCGGATAAGACTGATTTCTCTTGAAAGACCGCCGATATCCTCATAGTGAATAGATAATTCCTCGCTCTTCTTCTCCTCAGTCTGATACGGGGTATCATTCAGAATGACTTCAGTGGTAAACGTGACAACCCCGGTACCCCGTGGCTCAAGACTTGATACAATGAAGGTAACGGTATTTCCGATAAGATCTATCCTGACTGTCTGACCCTCAATCACCGGTCTTCCACGCAATTTTTTTGCAAGGAGAACCTCAGGATTATTAAGTGATATGCTGGTAACCGGCTGCAGGATTACTTTCCTGACATCATGAACAGCAACACGTCTGACAATTACGCGGTCATCAATACCACAGCCGGCATTACTTCTAATCTCTCCATCAATCGCGATGTCATTTCTGCCTTGAGTGGTGCTCTGAGAACTCCATGCTGCTGCAACTGCCCGCTTTCCACCAAGAATCTCGATAAATTCCCCATTTACAATGCCAAGAGCACGCATTACTGCCGGATGAATCCGTGCAAGCCCTTTTCCTGCATCCTCTTCGGCAGCACGACGGACTTCAAGTCGAATCCCTGATTTAGCAGTCATATTTTTCCTGAGAGCACCGATAGGTTGAGGTTTCTGTTACAATAATATCCATCCTGATATCATGGTCCTGAACCGGAATAGTAGGAACCTCCTGAACTGAATAGGCAACCCCTATCCTTTTAATATGAGGATGTTCGGATAAAAAACGATCATAATAACCTGCCCCATACCCGATTCTCCCTCCTGATCTGTCAAATCCAAGCATAGGTATTATGGCACAGGTTACATGGTGCGGATCTGCCGGAAGTTCGCAGCCTACAGGTTCTGGGACATGAAACGTGCTAGGTTTTAGTACATCACGGGTATTGATGTATGATAAGCGAAGACCGATATCTTCTTCTTCAATGATAGGGACGATGACTTTTCGTTCTTGATGAAGGAGATGATCAATAAACCAGGCGGTCTCAACCTCCGGCTCTTTGGCACAATATACAAGAACCGTCTCACAGGGATGAATGACCTGCGAGAGAGTGGAACAGATCTGACGACTCATTTCCTTTCTGATATCTTCAGGAATACTCCATCTCCGTTCCCGAAGATCAGACCGAATAGCTTCCTTTTGTGCCAGCATAATACTCTTACCTGATATACTCCCAGATTGCAAATACCAGTTCAATGGAGATCAGTATGATAATTATCCATTCGAGAAAGTTTGAATGCTGAATTCGGACTTCATCAGAAAGCATCGAGTAGTTTTCCTGAATCACATCTATCTTCCGATTTACACTATCACTCCAGAGCTGACTTCGCAATACCTTCAGGGCAGTTGCGTACACTCTGGCATAATAGACATCTTCAGTCACCTTTATGAGGTTATTTACTTTTTCGGTAATTTCTGAAACTTCAGCATGGATTTCCATCAGATCAGACATGATCTGATGATACACCCGCATCCGGCTGAGCCATGTCAGTCGATCAGCACGTTCGATATCCTGATACATCTTCTCCATCTTATTGGAGAGTTCCTGATCATAGTACCGAAGCTCAAATACCTGCACATTTGCATATTCGATAAGATCAAAAAGGTCAGTCGGGACTTCTGGATTTTTTAACAGAGCGGCGTTCCATGAAAGAATGGTGAGATCTTCTTCAGTATAACTCAAACTGTTCTTCAAAATTTCCTCTTTCATCTGATGAGAGAACCGTGTTTTCTCACCAAGGAGAAGGACTGCGGGATCTATGAGTTCTTCATGGTTATTTGTGAAATATATAATGTAATCTTCATAAAAAGTATCATCAATCGCAATATCTGATATATGAGGCCGGAGTATCTCTTTCAGAGTATGTAAATATGATGAGAAGAGGTCTGATATTAACTCCTCATTGGTAAAAGAAAGGCATATCTCTTCGAAGATTCCTTCATCCTTATCTGATGATTCATAGACAAAACAAAGGCTAATGGCCCCGATATCATAAATCCTCGCCGATACTAATAGATCGTACCGCACCCCGTTCATGGTAACATCAGTCGGATGCATCCGAAGGAGAAGCGGAGGTTCCTCTATCCTGATAGATTTTGGTTTTATCCTCTGAAAGTTCGCCCGGGCAGTATAATAACTCCTGGCGAGGGCATTCTCGAGAAGATTGATGTCAATCTCCTTTCCAACATCGTATATTCGGAAAAAGCGAATTGCATCCATCTAACTATACTCCTTATAAAAACATTTATGAAAAATATACTGATACATACATTGGACAAGATCTTCCTGATGGTACCGGGTATAATTCTCCATGTTAGATCCGTTCTGATAGTTTAATATAATAATATCTGAAGAGAGAATGTATGATTGGTACACTCATACTTATCATCCTGTGTCTGATCGTGCTTGTCGTACTCTGGCACCTTTTGCAAAATATTGTCAAATTAGTTATTAACTCCATCCTGGGCCTCCTTTTACTTGGAATCGTTAAATTTCTCAACATATTCCCCTTGTTGGGGTTTCCGGATATTGAAATAGGATGGATTGCAGTGATCGTATGTGCAATCGCAGGAATACCTGGTGCTATCCTCCTTATGATCCTTCATCTATTTGGTCTGGTATAATCTTTTTTTAAAGTATCACAGGAATTACCAGTATCGGTGAATGAATGGTAACTCCTTCGTGATTATCGACAGTTGCTTTGAAGTACAGATATCCTTCCTTTTCAGGCAGAACTGGTATGATGATCTCTTCAGAAGGTAAAACAGATGAGATCTCATCAAAAAGATACCAGTCAATACTGTTTGTAGAAGAGTATATCGAAAGATGCAAATTATCAGCATCTATGCTGTCAAAACCAGACAGTACAACAGATATGGTACCTTCTTCTAAAACTCGTGCCGGTACAGGGGTAGCATTTATTAGTATCTGACCCGGAGAAGACACCGGAACATCCATTACTTCGTCAGATTCCTCATCAAGAGGGGTAACCGTAAGAGGAAGCACATTTGAATATGCTGAAGGTGTGGTTGAATTCCCCTCTCTTTTCACTGCCATCACATACATCCCGGGGGTAAAAGGTGCGGGAACCGTACATTCAAAGAACCCATATCCATTTGTCAGTATTTTACTACTGTTCGGGTACTGATCCCAGACTTTCCCACCAAAATTATACCATACAAGATCCAGTGCCGATAAGAATCCGGGTTCCCCCTCCTTTTTACAATACCATCCATAGAGAGTGACATTCTGCATAGATTGGACTGATGTATTATCAATAAACGCATCAATTGTCTCAGAGGTATGGACTATCCGGGCAGGTGGGTTCATCGCTGTATCAGATGGGACAAGGAATACCGGATCAGACTGATATTCCGGTTCATTCCTGTTCTTCCGGTAGAGAAGTGAAAAAGAGAGAGAGTCAGGGTCTGTCAGATGAAATGTGGCATTCATTGTCCCGTCTTTCCTGGTTTGATATATCACTGGTTCTCCAGTACGTGACAATCCGACTTCAGGTATGAATGAGACTTTGGCATATGCAATCGGACCTCCATCTGATCTGACCTGTCCTGAGAATGATACCGCTTGTCCGGGTATAAAACCAGATGTATTGGATGTTAGGTGTACCATAATTCCCCCTTTCTTATCGGAAGGTGTCACCTCATGATCACCTGTCCCGAGATACCTCTCATCAGGTTCGAAAGATGTTGTAGTATCAGATTGGATGCAGGTAATCTCCAGTCTCTCACTTTTCATATTTTTCGAATTTACTTTCTGATCTGGTTCGTATATGGCCTGGTAGGAATATATTCCAGGTTCAGTCAGGAGGTCGGTAATAACAAATATCCCTGAATCATTGGTACTTGTATTCAGATAAGAAACTTCAGAGCTGCTGTTTTTTCGTTCAATAATAATATCAGAACCTGATAGCGGGCCAAAAATTCCTTTCAGAATTCCGGAAAGAACAATCTCATCACCTGGTTTTCTATAATACTGGTCAGGTTCTATGTTCAGAGTGAGTTCTGCTGCAATGGTGTAATCTTTATCTTCACCAATTGCGAGTATCTCCTTCCATTTATCATGAGAATATGGAGAAGCGGTAATTACACATGGGATTGCATGTAAAACCAGCAGAATAATACAAGCAACTTGAAAAAAATGTATCCCTTTCATGAGCACACCAAAATATCAGTTCAGCCCAGATAACGGTACTGGGTATAGCGGGATTCCAATTCTGCAATCGATTTCGGAACAAAAATATCTGATCTCTTGTTCATCTTAATTTTTATCTCATGCACTCTGTCTGGTTTCAGTCTCATGGCATTTTCATAACTCTGAATACCTTCCGTATAGAGATCCTGATTTCTTAATCGTTCATCCGCTGAAAGGCCGGCGGTTGGAATTGTCAGGAGGGCAAATATGACATCTCCGCGTTTTTCCCAGATGAGAGAATCTAAAGGATTTAATGCAAGAGAGTTGGTATACCGTTCAAGAGCCTGAATATATCTGCTTTGATCAAGTGCAGCATCCCCGGCATAAGCAAAATTAATGGCCGTTTTTGGAGTTATCTGATCTATCTGATGGTACGTCTGATTTGATTCATCATTCCGATAGAGCGCTTTTGTTATACGTGCTTTACGAAGTAAATAGTCAATATTTTCAGGATCACGGGCTATTGCCCCGTCCAGTGCGGTAAGGGTATCTTCCAATTTTCCAATCCTGTGAAGATATATCGCTTTTTTACCATAGTATTCTGCGACATCAGGATACCGATATATAAGATAATCATATAGGTCAATGCAGGTGTCATACCGGCCCAGAAGAGATGAGACATCAATTAAAAGATGGGCGATATTTTGCCTGATATCCGCAGTATTTTGTCTGACATCTGCTGGTAGAATATTTTCTATCCCTTCAAGAAGAAGTACCGGAGTAATTACTGCAAATATTATGAAAACAACCAGAATTATTATTGGAATGGTAATAAGTCTCATAGTACCCGTACATATTCACGATAACGTCCCTGCAATCACACAAAAATATTCTAAATCTGCTTAGATCCAAAACCTCATCATATTTCTGCTCCTCAATATATAAATGCGGCTTACCTGCTCTACCTTTAAGTGAGCCTCTCTTTACAAAATCTTAGGAATAAATCTATGTACCGGTAGTCTTATAGGCACGGTAAACAGATCAGAAGCTAGCAAAATGGGTGCTGTTGTTATGGGGTATTATCGAATGCAGGGGGATGAGATATGAGAATTTTACAATATCTTAAAAAGGAAGTCATTGTACTATCAATTCTCATTGGAGCTGTTGTATGTATTCTGTTCTCATCGCCCGTCTTCTCAGATCAGGTTATTACTATCGAAGATACGGGAAATTCTTTTCCATTGTATGACTCTGTTCAGTACCAGATCCAGGATACCATACAAAAGGAAGAGACGGAAGGGAGGAGACTTTTCATCTCCCGTCCTTTTGGATACCTTGAATGCACAGAAGACAGTCAGGTCAATCTTTCCATCCGGAAGACATACATCGACAGGGTGGCCAGAGATAAAGCCTATATAAAAGGCGAAATTAGAAATCTAGATGACAAAACTATTGATATCATCGTAATCACCTTTAACCTGTTTAATGCTGACGGAGATCAGATAGGCAACGCCTATGCAACGATTGATTATCTGGAGCCGAAAAAAACGTGGAAATTCACTACTGATCCAATCACCCGTTCAGATTTTAAATTTGAACGATATGGATCAGTCTTTACCGGTGTGTACGACTAAAAGAGGAGATCAGAGATAGAGGGAACGCAATTTTTTACTTACCCTTTCCACCTGTTCCACCGATGTACCGATATACGATTCCGGATTAAGCAATTTCTCAATTTCAGGTCCGGGGATATATTTCGTCACTTCAGGAGTCCCGGTGAGGAGCACTGATAATGGTTTTTGTAAGGCCAGTGCCTCCATACTCTTTTCCCTGATAATTTCATGGGCTTCCTGGCGTCCCATCCCCTTCTTTGTCAGTTCAATCATAACCGATTCTGCCATATTAATTCCATGCAGCATGCCAAGGTTCTGTTTTATCCGATCTTCCTTCAGGTTCAGACCTTCCAGAACTGAAGTCATGATCTTCAGGATGTGGTCGGTGAGGATGGTTGCTTCAGGGAATAAGATCCGTTCCGGAGAAGAGTTGGTTAAATCACGCTCGTCCCAGAGGGTATTATTCTGAAATGCCGGCTCTACTGATGACCGGATTATCCGGGCAAGACCACAAACCTGCTCACTTTTTATGGGATTTCTCTTATGAGGCATGGTAGAAGATCCGACCTGTTTTGCACCAAAGGCTTCTTCAACTTCTCCAATCTCCGTTCTCTGAAGGGAACGGATCTCAACGCCGATTTTATCCAGAGTTGTGGCCAGATTAGCAAGGAAACAGAAATATTCCGCATACCGGTCACGCTGGATAATCTGGTTTGAAACATCAACCGATGATATATTCAGGTATTTCATCATCTGTTCCTGTATCTCCATCCCCTTCTCACCAAGAGCTGCCTGGGTCCCGACTGCGCCGGTGAGTTGCCCGACACAGACCCTTGGTCTCATTTGTGATAATCGCTCAATATGACGTCCGATTTCACTTGCCCATATAGCAAAACGAAGTCCGTATGTGGTCGGAACACCATGCTGACCATGCGTCCTTCCAATACAGACCAGATGCCGGGTCTTTTCTGCCCGGTCAAGAAGAACCGCGAGTATCTTTTTTAATTTGGTTTCAAGAATGTCCAGCGCATCGCGGAGCTGAAGACCGGTAGCGGTGTCAAGAATATCATTTGAGGTTGCTCCATAGTGGATCCATCTTCCTGCCTGACCGCATACTTCAGAAACTGCCCTGACTACTGCCATCATATCATGGTGAATCTCTTCTTCAATCTCTTTTGAGCGTTCCAGGGATGCACTGCGTGCTTTCTCTGCAATTATTTCTGCATCTTCCCTGGGTATCATACCCAGTATTCCTTCTGCATGGGCAAGGGCGATCTCAGCTTCAATGATGCACCGGAACCGGTGTTCCTCACTAAAGACCTGTTTCATCTCAGGGGTGCCATATCTGAATTCTATCGGATGGATAGCCATTGTGTACCTGTTGGACTCCATGCTAGTTAACCATATGAATCCAGATGAGGGCATATGAAAAACACGGCATCTTATATAGACTGAAATCTCTCAGGTGATGATATGATAACTGACAGGGAACGGGCAGCTTTTGAAGCAGGAATAAAACTTGGTGCATTATACCACCAATGGGTAGGCGTTCCGGTATCCCGAGAGTCCGCATCATCATTAGAGAAAGCGATAGAAAATGCGCACATTCAGCAACCTTATATGACCGATATTGCAGTGCGCCTTGATCGGGAACTTATGATACCGAACTCATTCGGATATAGTGAATTATCAGGTCTAATGCTGGATGTGGAACTGACTGTACGGGTCAATGAAGCATCATGTCATGCCTGTATTGCACGTGAAGGTGAATATCCCATGATGAGAATTGAGTGGATAGATGAAGACACCGAAATACCCAATCCTTGATGATCATATCCACATCGATCCCAGAAACGGGAAAGGGATAGAGGCAGTAAAAGAGTTCAAGCGGGCAGGGGGGACTCACATATGTCTGGTAACAAAACCCTCCTGGTCCCTTGGTATCCATCCGGTCCGGGGAGAAGACTTTAGGGGAGTCTTTGATGAAACGCTTCAGATAGCACACCAGATCCAGGAGCAGACCGGTGTAATTGTTTTCCCTGTGTTGGGGTGTCATCCCGCAGAGATCACGGTCATGGCTGAACGGATGAGTGTTGCACAAGCGGCTGACATCATGAAAGATGGTCTTACCATCGCTGCACAATATGTAACTGAAGGTAAAGCTATCGGACTTAAAAGCGGACGCCCTCATTATGAGACCGTGAAGAGATTACCGTCCTTTCAAATGAGATAGTATCACATGCATTTTCACTTGCGGCAGATGCCGGATGTTCTATACAGATCCATGCAGAGTCAGGTCCGTGTGCAGATATGATAGAGATGGCATCTTCCCAGGGGATGAATCCTGCCCGCGTTATAAAACATTTTGGGACACCTGATACCCCGCTTATCCCCTCTCTTGTTGCAAAGCATGAAGAGATCCCAAATCTGTGCCGGTTGAAACGGGAATTTACCATGGAAAGTGATTACATGGATGAGAACAGCCGGCCGGGTGCCGTCATCGGTCCAAAATCGGTGCCCCGTTTTACCCTTCGGATGCTGGAGCAGGGAAGTATTACAGAAGAAGACCTGTACCGGATACATATGCATACACCCCGGAAGGTTTATGGGATTGAGATCGAACTCTGATACACCTGAAAGGTTTTTCTCGTACAGGGGCACGATAATATCAGGATGTTACTTCGAATTCACCGGTCGGCAGACAACAAGGAAGTAATAGGGTTATGTGACCGGGAACTAATTGGCAGGACCTTTTCAGAAGGGGAGATATCCATCTCTATTAATGAAGGCTTCTTTGGCAACCAGCCGACTTCTGAAGAAGAGGTCATCCGCGTTTTGATGAATGGTGATAATATCACGATCTTTGGAAAACGGTGCGTTGACCTTGCGGTCTCTCATGGGATCCTGGAACCGGATTCATGTCGCCTTATTAACGGCATCCCGTATACGACTATCATTCGAATATAAAAAAACGATTTACATGGACTTACAAGAGGCAATCTGTCCGAAATGTGGTGGCCCGTCACCAACCGGGGATATCTGCGGGAAATGTCGCGCATCAGATATTGAATGGTTTACCTGTGACGGCCGTGTCCGACTGGTACGTTGCCCAAATTGTAACTCTATGCGGGATAATAACGGTTGGAATGATTGTGAACGATCACGTGAGGATCTTGAATATGAGGCTGCAATTTCGGCCATTCATCTCTTTCAGGATATTCAGAAACCCGAAATCTCTATAAAATTGGAAGAAAACAGTAAAAACAGAACTTTTGCACATATATCCATAACCGGTTTATTATATAATGAACCCCGTGAAGGGGCCTGCACGGTAGAGATACTCTGGCAATTTGACTCCTGTGACCGATGCAGCAGATATCACGGTAACTACTGGCAGGGGGTTGTGCAGCTCCGGGCTGATGGCAGAAAGGCTACCCCTGAAGAACAGGAACGTGCAAAACGGATAGCGTACCAGGCAGAAGAAGAGTTACAACTCCAGGGAGATCGGTTATCTTTTGTTACCCGGATGGAAGAAGGGCGTGAAGGTCTTGATATCATCGTCGGGACCCAGACGCTGGGTGAAAAGATATCTCGGGATATTACCAGGCGGATGGGAGGGAAATTCTCACTCCACCCTACCCTTGTCGGAGAGAAAGAAGGAAAAAAACTATTCCGGATTACATATGCGGTTCGTCTTCCACGATATACGAAAGGAGATATCATTTTTATCCGGAATACCTATGGTGAAATTCTGGGGGCAGAGGGGAAGACTATCAGTTACCTGGATTTGGCCTCAGGAATACCCCGCACAGTCCCTGAATCCACCCAGTCCAGATATGTCGGATCTGTACGGGACGGAATACCCATGCTAGTCATATATCAGGATGGAGAAATGCTGGGTCTCATGAATGAAGAGACTGGAAAGACAGAAGAAGTCCCGGTTCAGTCATGGCGGACCATCGTCTCCGGAGAACGCGTACATATCATCCGGGATGAAGACCGGGTTCTGGTAGTCTGAACAACTGATAATATGAATGTCCGGGAGATCCCCTGCAGGGAGATGAAGAAAACCCTTTCAGATCCATGGGTAGATACCAGCAGAAAACCCTGGGTATCAGGAGATATTGCGTATGTCCCGGTGCAGAAAGGATATTCATATACTCTGACTCTTCCAGAGCGGCGAAGAAAAGGCAGAGGATACCAGAAGATAGGTTCAATTATCGCTTTTCATGGTGAACAACCTGGCGCAGACGTCATCGATGAAGTACGAAATCTCCATCACCCACAGGGGATTATCTGGTACCGGGGCCACCATGGAGAGATGCGGATTCCTGATATTGTTCTTCTTTATGGAGAGGTTTCTGACACCATCCACAAGGAGTCAGGTCTTTTATATCACCTCAATCCGACTAAAGTGATGTTTTCACAGGGCAACCGTGAAGAGAAGCAGAGGATAGCAAATCTTGTAAAACCTGGTGAACAGATTTGCGATATGTTCGCCGGTATCGGATACTTTACCCTTCCGATGGCAAAAGCCGGGGGATTTATTCATGCTCTTGAGATAAATCCGGATGCCGTGCACTATCTGGAAAAAAATGTCAGAGAAAATGCTCTTGATTCACGAATTCGTATCACAATGGGGGACTGCAGGAAGACTATCACCGGGACATATGATCGCATTCACATGGGATATTACGAAGCAGCAGGATTTCTGGATGCCGCACTAGCACATGTCAAATCAGGTACGGTACTTCATGTTCATGGGATCGGAGATAATACCACAGAGATTCAGGAGCATCTGAAAACCTTCGGACTTACTGCAACCCTCGCACACAGGATTATCAAGAAAATCGGGCCAGGGAAGGTTCATACCGTGACTGATGTAGTGATATCATGATCCTGAATGGGAAAACAATTCTTATCGGAGTTACCGGAAGCATTGCTGCAGTTGAGACCGTCCGTCTGATTCATGCCCTGAGAAGAAAAGGAGCAGAAGTTCAGCCGGTGATGAGTCAGGCGGCTTGCTCGATAATTCATCCTGATGCCCTGACCTATGCAAGTGGACGGGAGACCATAGTCCGGATCTCCGGCCATGTTGAACATGTCCTATACTGCGGTGATGAGGGGCGTGCTGATCTTTTTTTGATCGCCCCATGTACTGCAAATACCATATCAAAGATAGCCTGTGGGATTGACGACACAACCGTTACAACCTGTGCAACCACTGCTCTTGGAAGAAAGATGCCCATCATCGTGGTCCCGGCAATGCATCATGCAATGTTCCGGCATGAAATCGTCATGAGAAATCTTGCTGCCCTGAAAAACATCGGCATTGAGATAGTGGGACCCCGGATAGAAGAAGGGAAAGCAAAAATTGCTGACATCAACGAGATAGTCCTCTGGTGTGAACGGCTTTTATCAGGCAGACCACTTGCCGGAAAACATATCCTTATTACCAGTGGCAGATGTGAAGAGCCGGTTGATGATATCCGGGTCCTCACCACCCGTTCTTCCGGAAAAATGGGTCGGGAACTAGCATATGAGGCTTTTCGGCTGGGTGGTGATGTAACCATTATTCACCGGGATGAGATACATATTGGAAGAAACATCCCTGTCACCACCGCGTCATCGATGGGAGATGCAATCAGGTCGGTGATGGAAGAAGAGATACCAGATATATATATCAGTGCTGCAGCCATCTCTGATTTCGCTCCGGAATGTATATCCGGGAAAATTCCCAGTGGAAAACCTGCAACAATTCACCTTCGTCCCCTGCCAAAATTACTGGATCTTACTCTTGGAACCATACCGGTCACGGTCGCATTCAAACTTGGACAATCTGCACATGAAGAAGCAGAACAACTTCTATTAAAAGGGGTGACCATGGTCTGTGCCAACAAACCGGAAAATCTGGGATCTGATGATGCCCAGTATACTATTCTGGATTCATTTGGGCAGAAGTCAATAGCGGGAAGTAAACAGGAGATAGCCTCGCAGATTTATGATCGAATCATTGAAAAGCACCTGTAATCATGGAACTGACACGCGTTACTGCCTTTTGCCCCGGTCATATCTCCGGCTACTTTCTCCCGGTTATCCACGATGATCCTGATTTATCGGGAAGTATCGGAGCTGGAATTGTCATCTCTGAAGGTGTCAGGGTTATTGCAGAGAAAAGTGCTGATTCTACCGTGAAGATATTTCAGACCGACCGGTACGGGCTGCCGGAAGAGATAGCTGAATCATCACCAGTTCTTATGGATCTTCTTGCATATATGCAGGTAAATGCATCAATCGAGACCTTTTGTCATCTCCCGATTGGGAGCGGATATGGTATGTCAGCTGCCGCTCTTTTAGGTACGGTTCATGCGCTGAATGCTCTGTATAACTTCCATCTCTCTCCCCGTGAGTGTGCCCGGATTGCCCATCGGATTGAGGTACAACACCAGTCAGGACTCGGGGATATTTCCGCATGTCAGGGGGGAGGATTTGTCATCAGAAAAACCCCTGGGCCTGATGGAGATATCATGCGGGTAATTGATACCCGTCCCATTTATGCCCTGACCATCAGTCCTATAAAAACCTCATCAGTGCTTTCATCCCATGACATGATAGCACAGATAACCCAGTCATTTCCTTCCAGGATACCACAAAATCTGGATGATATTATGTCTCTTTCACGGGAATTTGCTGAGAAGAGTGGCCTTATTTCCAAGGAAATCAGAACCGTCCTTACTGCATGCGATAAAGAAAACCTCCCTGCAAGCATGACTATGCTGGGATGCGGGGTATTTGCACTCGGAAAAAGAGCAGAAACGGTTCTGAAAAAATTCGGAGAGGTATTTAAACTTACAATTTCACCCGGAGGTCCGGCAATATTATTTGGAGAACGATCTTCATGATACCAGAATCTCATCCCAGGTATAAATCACTGATAACACGGGAAAAACTGGCTCAGTACACCAAAACCGGAATAGTATCGCTTGAAGGACTAACCGCCCACGGAAGAGGAGAGGCTTTTGACTACCTGCTTGGGGAAGAGACGACTGAATCGGCACTCCGGGCAGAAAAAATAGCTGCCGCTCTTCTTCTCTCTGCAAACCACCCCGTTATATCAGTGAACGGGAACACCGCTGCTCTTGCTGCAAAAGAGATTGCACAGCTTCAACTGGCATCAAAGGCACGGGTTGAAGTAAACCTGTTCCATCGGACAGATGAGCGGGTGCAGGCAATATCTGGTCTCTTAAAGGAACATGGTATCACGCTGGTAGAAGGAACTGTCTCCAGGTATATTCCTCTGGATCATGACCGGGGGCTCTGCCACTTTGATGGGATGCACTCTGCTGATGTGGTACTGGTTCCCCTGGAAGATGGGGATAGAGCACAGGCACTAATCGATCTCGGGAAAAAAGTTATTGCCATTGATTTAAACCCCCTCTCCCGGACATCAAAGGTTGCAACAGTACCGGTCATAGATGAGGTTACAAGAGCACTTGCAAATATTGCAAGATTCTGCACTGAACTTGATCAGGATGAGATAACCGGGCTTACACGTGAAATTCACGGAACCGGATTTATCAGGGATGCCCTTGAATATATACGGGAGAGGCTTTTGAATGTTCTGGATTGAAAAATATCGTCCGGTCACTTTTGACCAGATACTTGGTCAGGAACGGGTGTGTGAAGTGCTCAGGCGATGTGCCGCAACAAAAAACCTCCCACATCTCGTAGTATCCGGCCCACCAGGAACAGGGAAGTCAGCAGCGGTTGAGGTTACCCTGCGTGAATTATACGGAGATACCTGGCAGGATAATGTAACCATCTTCAGGACCTCTGATCTTATGGAACGGGGGAAATATGCGCTTGAATCAGATGAACGGTTTTTACATCTGTACCGATCTGATGAATCATTTCTGTCAAACTTCAAACATATCATCTCTTCCTACGCTTCCATCCGACCGATTAATGCAGAGTTCAAAGTAATGTTGTTTGAAGATGCCCATGCGTTATCACATGATATCCAGCATGCTCTCCGCCGGACCATGGAACGGTATAGCAATACCTGCCGGTTTATATTTTGTACAACACAGGCATCAACCCTCATCCCTCCGATTAAATCCAGGTGCCTGCCTCTCTTTTTCACCCCCTTATCCCGTGATATAATCCGGGACTGCCTGAATACGATTCAGAATGATATTCCAGAACCTGATCGCGTCTCTGATGATGAGACCGGCCTTATTGTTGCTGCAGCAGGCGGGGATTTGAGAAAGGCAATCATGTATCTGCAGGTCAGGGTGGAGACGAAAATCCCTTTCAATCCTGATACCTTAAGCAGGACTGATACCCAGGAAGAGGCCTGCCTTGCACTTCATGCTATGAAAGCAAAAGATATTGTCGCGGCCCAAAAACGGCTGCAGGATCTTATGATTACTCAGGGACTGTCTGGCAGAGAGATTATCTCCACCCTTCTCCAGGTCACTGAACGCGAATATAATGATCCGGAGATTGTGACAAGGCTTGCCGATACTGATGCCCGTCTGACCCATGCAGGAAATGAATATCTGCAGGTCAATGCCATGGTAGCCACCATTGTCGCGGAGGTGTTTTCATAACCAGAGCAAAATCATCGGTACATGCCCGGGTGCAGTCGCATTATGATGATATTGCTGACGTATATGACCAGCGGTATGACCACCGGGAACGTGGCAGGATCTATTATGATCATATCGCCGGGGCAGTACTCGGCAAAATCAATCCCTCAGGACATCTTCTTGACATTGGATGCGGTACAGGACTATTCCTCGAGCGATACCTGAAAGAAGGAACAGATAGGACCGCTACTGGTATTGATATCAGTCCGGGGATGATCAAAAAAGCAAGAGAGAGATATCCTGATCTACCCTATGTAGTGGGAAATGCAGAGCTTCTTCCCTTTGAATCTGACTCCTTTGATTCCATTTCAAGTCTTCTGGCCTTCTCATACCTTCAGAACCCGGGGCAGAGTCTGTCTGATTGTTATCGGGTTCTTGTTCCAGGAGGGAGGTTGGCAGTCTGTACGCTTGGGAAAAATATCTTTACATCAAGCCTTCCGGCCCTTTACTCAATTGGAGCGAAGATGAAGATACGGCGGGTTGGCGTGGGATCTTTTGCCGAACACTATTATTCTGCAAAAGAGATGTACGATCTTCTCGATAAAGCAGGGTTTGAAGAGATTGAGATATTTAAATGTTCATTTGCTCACTTCAACCTTGCCGGCCCGCTCTTCATGATCGCAAAAAAAGTTGAATCCTTTATTGAAGATAACATCCCCTATCTGGCGTACAACCTGATAGCTGCAGGGAAAAAACCTGAATAAAACTCTTCTATCTCCTTGTAATTACTTCCCTTTCAATTTTTTTGAAAGTGCCTCAAATGTGTATTCCATCTCATAATGGCAGCAATGTTTCCTGGGTAACCACAAAAACCGTTTTTGAAATTCAACATCCGCCCGGGTAACATGCAATGCCAGAGAGAGCTGAAAGGCCAGTATTACAAACACGGTGAGGATAATATCACGAAGTGTAAGCGAAATGGTTGAAAAAAAGGAGTAATGAGCGGTGATTAAATAACGAATCTGATCCTCAAGTCCTGCAAGTTGACCGATTGTGACGGCTACTATGATTATTAAAAGCCCGAATAACAGGATCATGACACAGGAAATAATCCAGGAACGAAGGAATCTGCCGATAATCGCAACGATGGTGCATAAAATAAAAATTATAGCAACAGGGTCCGTCAGTGCCTGAATTATCGTATTATCCATTGATGTAAAATCCACCGGCATCAGGTTTAATTTTTTCTATATTTTTGAGTTCATCTTTTTTAGAAGGCACAGGTCACGCACATTTTATATTCATTACCGGAAAAGTAACAATATGGTTCAGTCATTCCATTCTTGTTGGGTATACAGACTCTTTTTCAGCAGAATACAGGAGTTTACATGAATCAGCGATTTTGTATCGGGTTTGAAGTTCATCAGCCATATCGGCTTAAAAAAGGATTCAAACCTGATTTCGCGGACGGTCCGGATGATCCGATGGAGCGCTACTTCGATGACGCCAATAAAGAGATCCTGCTCCGGGTATGTGATAAATGCTATGAACCGGCTACATCTATCATTCTTGATCAACTGGATGACGGTTTTTGCTGTGCATTCTCTCTCTCCGGAGTACTTATAGAACAGATGGAGAAATGGGCACCTGATGTTCTTGATCTCTTCAGACAGGCGGCACAGCATAAAAATGTCGAGATGATCGGGCAGACCTATTTTCACAGCATCTCCAGCCTGTTCTGGACCATGGATGAATTCTGCAATCAGGTGAACCTCCATCGTGACCTCCTCAAAGACGTGTTCGGAGTAACTCCTCAGGTATTTGAAAATACAGAATTTCTCTTTGATAACCGGATTGCTGCCACGGTAAAAGATCTCGGGTTTAAAGCCTGCTTTACTGAAGGTGTAGATTATATACTTGAATGGCGAAGTCCGAATTACCTGTATCAGTGTGCCGGTCTACCGGTCATCATGCGCAATTTTAAACTTTCAGATGACATTGCGTTTCGGTTTACCTGCCGGGACTGGGAAGCCTGGCCACTGACTGCTGATCGGTATGCAAACTGGGTCTCACGAACTCCGGGTGATTTTGTACCGGTATTTATCGACTACGAGACCATCGGTGAACATTACTGGGTAGAGTCCGGAATCCATGAATTTTTCAGACATCTGGGTCCGGAGATGAGAAGATCAGAGGTCCAAATGGTAAAACCTTCAGATCTGTTATCCTTCCCGGTACATGATGAATTTTCAATTCCTCTTCCCATCTCCTGGGCCGATGCAGAAAAAGATGGGACCGCCTGGATTGAAAACCGAAAACAGAAAAATGCATTCAGGTCAGTGCAGCGTGCAGAATCATTCTGTAAAGATAAACATACCTGGCGGTGTATGCAGATCAGTGATCATTTCTACTATATGTCATGTAAACATGGATCGTGTGGAGAAGTCCATACCTACTTCAGTCATCAGCCGGAACATGAAGCATTTATTACCTATATGGATGTCCTGGCAGATTTTATCGAACGCTCCATACCCGAAATGGACAAAAAAGAGTACCTCTATCCACTCCGTACTATTCCAATCGATGATGCCTTCTACTTCTCAAGTCCGGTCGGATACACCGGTCATGTCGCCTTTGATATAGATCAGTTTGCCGATATGCTTCAGATTATTCCATCAGATTCGATCACATATCACCATCAGAAAGGCGATTTTGCCAGCTGGTGTCGGAATGTCATAAAGGATGAGCCACTGGCACAGGCTATCGAAAAAGCCCGGAACCGGCAGGAACTGATACTGGCTGCAGATACCCGAAGACATGAATTATGGACCGCTTTAAAATAATTTAAAATACCTTATTTCCAAAAAATAAGGAAGATGGAAGGATCTGATAAGTCACCGTTCCATTCTCTCCATGGAGGAGGGTAAGAGTAATTCTCTCTATCCAGAATAAGCAATTCATTATTTATGTGGTTGAAGTAGGGCCACGTAAAACAATATATCGGAAATATTTAGGTTGGAGGATAGTAATGGGTACTTCCTTAAAGGCATCCGATTCTGAAAATATTCCTGCAGCTTGAATGATGCTTCTGAAGAGATGAATACCGGTCTGCCATTATAATTAGAATTTTTGAGCGCGGGATGATACTATCACTTTTTCCGACTTAATTTCCTCCCGGACTGAAGGTTGTTATCTGTACAGGGGATGAAACGTGAGTAATTACATCTGAATATGCGGTACAATCTCTGGTATAATCCGGCATATCGGATATATTTTTAATAGAAAGATCATCAATTCTTTGTATATGCGTAGTTTTCCGCTCGTGTTCTTGATGGACTTTTCAAAAAATTTCAAAAACACCGTTCATCCCGTGTTCATATTTCGTAATGCTCACCTGCTTACTGGAAAAATCACTTCATTCACCAAAAGACAGGATGGTGATGTATCATGACCGGTCACCGCTTTAAAATAGCAATTTTCTGCTGGGAAAACCTGTACAGCGACCGGGTCGGTGGCCTTTCCAATGCCGCGACCTATCTTGCCCAGGCCCTTGCAAAGGATCATGAAGTCCATTTCTTCACCAGAGGCGATGAAGACTTTGAAATGAATAATGTATACTACCACGTCTACCGCCCGCATGGAAATAACATAGTTGAATACTGTGCAGACCTTTCAAGAGGTCTTGTTAACCGGTTTTATCAATATGATGACCCTGGTTTTGATATCCTTCATTTCCATGACTGGCATGTAACCGAAGCCCTGCATCTCCTCCAGGACCGGCCGACGGTATTCTCATTTCATTCAACAGAATACGGAAGAAATGGAAATGTTCACGGGGACTGGTGGGAGTACCATGAGATATGCAGCAAGGAATGGTATGCCAGCCTCATTGCCCGGCGGTGTATCATGGTATCATGGACACTCCGCAATGAAGTGCTTGAACTCTATAAGACCGATCCAGGTAAGATCCATGTCATTCCGAACGGTGTCGTAAAAGAACAGTTTGACGTGAGCATTGATCCCGGTGCCATCAAAGCCCAGTATGGTCTTCATTATATGACACCGCTCATCACCTACATCGGACGGATGGCATACCAGAAAGGCCCTGATATTCTCGTCGATGCAATACCCCTTATCCGGGAAAAGCACTGGAATGTCGCATTCATCCTTGCCGGCGGAGGAGGGATGCGTGACTGGCTTATAGAAAGGACAAAAGGATGGCCGGTTCAGCTTCCCGGGTTTATATCAGATTCAGAGTATGTCAGACTCCTGCATGCCAGCGATATCGTTGTAATTCCAAGCAGGAATGAGCCATTTGGTATCATTCTTCTTGAAGCATGGAGTGCAAACCGGCCGGTTGTTGTCAGCAGGGTTGGAGGTCTTGCTGAAAATGTTGAGCATGGAGTAAATGGTCTTGTTGTGGACCCGAATCCGGAGGGAATTGCATGGGGTGTCAATTACTATCTTGACAATCAGCATGATAGAATCAGATTAGCACGAGGTGGGTATAACCAGGTAGACCGGAGATTCTTCTGGGATTCAATAAAAGATCAGGTGTTGTATGTGTACCGCGAAGCAATGCATTGAACATATCCTGCCGTATATAGATAAAGTCATTGACTGGCCATGGAACTGACGTTCATCCCTCATACCATCAGATACGGATGAAAGCTTGCTAATCCCGCTATCGCATCGGCACGACTGAAATAACCAGCATGGAACATGATCTCATATCAGTCAGTCCGTGTTCAACCTGGATAGATACATCCATTACTCCACGGAAAGGAGACCGGTTGAAGTAAATACTCTCTGGGTACTGGCTCTTGAGGTGTGTGAGTACCTTGAGATAGGAGTCCCCGTCTTATCCAAACAGTAAGACGGTCCTTTTATTCTTTCTGGAATGAAGATGCCGGATGCATGTATGATGTCTGCGATCCTGATGATGTATCCGAGACCAAACCTTATCGCCCTGGCTCATGGCCCGGTACATGGATGCACTCATACAATACGGTGAACAACCACGACAGATATCACGGGTATTGCAACCGCTCTGGCAGTACTTCCTGACCGATGGAATAGAAATACTTCCTGATACATTTGAAGGTTATTTTCAAATTGCTCCCAAGAGAGCCATTTGTTTGACAGGGGTATTTCAGAATTAATCAGAGGAAGAAATGCAATTCTTTCTTCAATTAACCCATTGGATGTCGAGTAACACCTTTCATTTATATGCGTTTTTCACTTTCACCCTGTTTCCTTTACTCTTATATGGGGGATACCAGGATCCTGCTATGCCATGTCAGTTCCTCTCCTATCACAGTTCTCAGTCTCTCAAGGTACATTCACCGCTTTCATTGCACCAGTGGAGGATCTGACCCAAGCGCCCGGTTTATTTCTAAGAAAAGAACCAGGCCTTATTCTCTACCTGTGCGGTAATTATCCGGTGATCCTGCCTGACTTAACCCGGTATTCAGATCGGTTTGTTGTCAGAAGGGCTCTTACTGCCTTTCAGATCCTGACAATCCTGGATGAAGCATACCAGTCATTCCTTATCATTGAACATGATCGGTCGCTCTTTGAAGAACGTGCAGATCTTCTTCCCATCATCGGTCACCGGTGCAGGGAATATGCAATGAAAAATGCCGGAGTCCTTCTTCTTGCTCTCTATCCTGATATGTATATACAGGCACTTGAGCCATTTTTCCACCGGATATTCCTGGTTGATCATGTGCAGGGAGATAAAGTTGTAAAGAAAAAACGAACGAAATCAAAACAGATGTCCCTGGAGGTTTGAGATGACCAAATCAAACAGTTCATTCCTGTTGGATATTACCCGGACCAAAACCGGAGTGGATATCTGGGAGAAAACAGGTGGTCAGCTCTCCTGCACCCATCACTCCCTTGAGCAGGGTTTTCTTCTTTCTTTTCCGGATAGTCATCAGTTTTACCAGCTCCTAGATGGCCTTGCTGACGAATACCCCGTTACTCCATACCGGATTACCACCATTTACGGAGAAGAGGACGGATACCGGGTTCAGGCCGGGAGGGATGTTGCACAGAAGATAGAAGAACAGACCCTGTACCAGGCACGACTGTTTAACGTTGATATCAGGCCTGAACAGATCTTCTGCGCACACACAAAAAAGATAGTTGGAGGGTTTCAGGATGCAGATCGGTTCTCTCCTGATCAGAAAGCAGACCTTGATCTGATGGAGATTACCTGCCGGGAAAATCCTCACCGGAATCCCCATCCTGAACACATTACCATCATCACCAGCGCAAGGCAATGGATACTTGACGGGCCGGAGCGCACTATTGCAGAAGATCTCTTTACGATAATCCAGGATAAGGACCCGGATATCATACTTTTTCCTGATTATGACACATGGTCCGGAATTTTTTTTGGAATAGCCAGGGAGAATTATCTGTTTAATGCGTTCAGCAGAACCGGCAGGTTTCACACTGTTGCACCCAGATCCTATTTCAGCTATGGAAGAATGGAACACCGGCTTGGGGCGAAGATTCCTGAAGGCCGGATAATTATTGACACCAAGCAGAGTTTCATGTACCGTGAAGGGGATCTCCGGGGAATTTTTCTTGCATCCAGGCTTGCCGGGCTTTCACCCAACCTTACCTGCAGGCTCACACCTGGCACACTGATCTCATCATATGAAGTATACGAAGCCCTTGCCCGGGGGTATGCAGTCCCTTTCCGGAAAAGTGATGCAGAGGCATGCAGAAGAGTCACGGCAATGAGACTTGATTACCGCGGAGGATACATACTTCAGCCTCCACCAGGTATATTTGCCGATGTTACCCAGATTGACTTTACCTCATTTTATCCGTCCATAATCGTCAGTGAAAACCTCTCTCCGGAGACATTGAATGACCGGACAAAACCCGGATTTCTTTCATCAGTGTTGGAACCGGTCATTACGCTCCGACAACATACCAAGCAGATGAAAAAGACTGATCCATCCTATGCAGGGATGGACGGCGTATTAAAATGGATGCTGGTCACCTGTTTTGGTTATACCGGTTATAAGAACGCCAGGTTTGGAAGAATCGAGGTCCACGAGGAGATTACCCGTGCCGCTACCCGGATATTGAAAGACTGTGTGAAACTTACCGAGGCCCATGGTGGAAAAGTTCTTCATGCAATCATCGACTGTCTGTTCATCAGGGGCGGTCATGCAGGAACCATCCAGGAAGAGATAGAACGGATGACAACCTTTCATACGGAGGCTGATACCTATGACTGGGTTGTTTTTCTTCCCCAGTCTGACGGGAGCGGGTCCTACTGCTCTTATTTCGGGCGGTTGAAAACCGGGAAGATGAAGGTGAAGGGAGTTTCTACAAACCGGAGGACCACTCCGCCCTATGTTGTCAGGATGCAGAATGAGATGTTTGATATACTTGGCACATACCAGGAAATTGATGGCATCCCGGATGCACGGGACACCCTGTACTCTGTATACAGGCGGTACCTGGATACCATGAACCATGCAGATCTCAGGGATTTTATCATCACAAGGCGTATCGGGAAGCACACCTACAACAAACAATGCATTGCCCAGGCGGTTCTTGATACATATAAGGAGCATCATGTTACCATAGAGCCAGGTATGGATGCCTCATTCCTTGTCAGGGATGAGAAACGGCTCATAGTGGATCCTTCCTGGGACGCTCAGGGTATTGATACACGGTATTATAAAAGGCTCCTTGACAAGGCTTATGAAGAAGTGGTCTCTATGCTTCCCTGAACCATGGGATTCACATGCTAAGAATATCAGAGAGGTTTTTGGGTAAGGAGATAATCATTACCGGACAAGAACCTCCCTGACCATACCATCTTTGTGAGGGGGAAAAAAGAAATTTTAACAGTGATGATACTACTACACTAAGAGTCGAAGATAATTCCCGGCATCTGAAGATAAAAAATGACTCGTGTTTTATATATCGATGATGAAAAAACCCTCCTTACTCTTACTCAGATCTATCTGAGAGAGGAGGCAAATCTTGATGTTGAAATTGCAGCATCAGCTGAAGAAGGACTTGTACTTCTGAGAAATGAATCATTTGATGCGATAATTTCAGATTATGATATGCCGGATATGGATGGGATTGAACTATTAAAATGTGTGCGGAAAGAAAATCCTACTATCCCGTTTATCGTGTTCACCGGAAAGGGGCGTGAAGAGATAGTCATTGAAGCCCTGAATTATGGTGCTGATTTTTATCTGCAGAAAGGCGGAGATCCAAAACCACTCTTTACAGAACTTGCAAATGCTATCCGCCATCTTGTCAGAAGAAGTAAGGCTGAAGATTCTGCAGTGCAGCATATGCAATACTGGAAGAATGTTCAGGAATCTATAAACAGGAAGTTGCAGGATATTGAAAATTCTGCTCAGGCTTTAACGAACATTACAGAAGATCTCCCTGAAAGTCAGGAACATATCCAGAAGATCCTTATGCGTACACAGGAAATCCATGAAGAACTCCATAACCAATACAAACCGGAGATGAAATAATCCATGAGTCCTGAAGGTGTCATGTCATCGATTGAGTTTCAGATGAGTCTGCTTCTTTTCGTGGCCCTGGCCGGGTATCTCCTGGCATCCCGTATCAATCAGTCTGCAGTCATTGGTGAGATTCTTGTCGGACTGATTGTGGGGCCAAGTATCCTCGGTCTTGTGACATACACCGATTTTGTAAGCAGCATCGCCCATCTTGGCGCGATTATTCTTCTGTTTGTTATTGGATTTGAGTTTAATATCCATGAAATTTTTAACATAAAATATGGGTTTATTGCAGCTTTTGGAGTTATTGTTCCCTGGATAGGTGGCTATGCCACGGCTCTTCTGTTTCATTTTAATATGCAGGGAGCCTTTTTTGTAGGGACTGCTCTTACTGCCACAAGTATTGCGATAACGGCAAATGTCCTCAGGGAAATAAATCAGCTTCAGTCAGAGGCTGCAAAAGCGATCATCGGTGCGGCGGTCATTGATGATGTTCTGAGTTTACTGGCTCTTGCAATCACGGAGGATTTTGTCTCCGGGTCATTCACCGTGGAGGGAGTCGTATTAGTCTTTATAAAGGCAATTGGATTTATGGGTATCTTCGGCCTTCTTGGTGTATCGGTTATCAGCAAGTTCCTCATGAAACTTGACCATTCAAAGATTGCCGAGAAGTTTCCTGAATTCGTTTTTATCACCGCGATGATGATCGCATTCTTCTATGCCATGATGGCTGATCTGGTGGGTCTTTCTGGTATTGTTGGGGCATTTCTTGCAGGAGTCTCAATGGAGAGTGTGGGCCTCAGACATAGCAAGGACTTAAAGGAAGGTGCAGAGTACCTCCAGATCATATTTGCATCGATATTCTTTGTCTCTCTTGGTATTCTGGTTGACATGCATGCTCTGACACTGGATGGTATCATCTTCATGCTGGTTCTGACAGGTATTGCCATACTAACAAAGGTTATTGGATGTGCAGTACCTTCCCGTCTTATCGGGATGTGCACGAAGGATTCCCTCATAGTCGGGTTTGGGATGTCACCCAGGGGAGAAGTAGCCATGATTGTCGCCCTTATCGGACTTACCGGTGGAATTATCGGGCAGGATATCTATGCAGGCATTGTCTTTATGAGTCTTTTAACCACTATCAGCACCCCGATAGTATACAGGAACTGGCTATACCGGAAAACACCCTGTATTGCAGAAAAAACAGAATAAAAAATTACCCTTCAAGGGGTATGGTAGTTAACTTTACCGTTTCAACACCTTTTTGAGCCATAAGACGCTCGGCAATCCCTTTTACCTGCTGGGCATCTCCCTTTACTAAAAGAACTTCCACACACCGGTTGTGAGTCACATGGGAATGCAGTGAAGCCTGAATTAAATCCATGAAGTCATGCTGGATATCGGTGATTGCCGCGACAAGTCCGCGTTGATGGTGATCATAGACTAACGTGATAATGCCCTGCCTGGGGCCGGAGAGATCAGCCATCCATTTATGATATCTGATATACGAACGAATGGCATCCCGTATACCTTCAGATCTGGAAGAATATCCCCTGTTTTTCAGAATCTGATCAAAACTCTGAAGTAAATTCGATGGAAGTGATACTCCGATCCGGGATAGATCATGGTCATACAAATCATCCTGTTCCGAATCAGCGAATGAGGGAGACATGATGATTACTATTTATGTAATCTGGTATATCTTTTTCTTACCATGTATGCCGAAAAGATCATGAATATTTAAGGATAAGACATATCAGAAGATTACATCAGCCATCAATGAAATTTATCGCCAGAAAGAAAATACGTTATATTACTCACTATTTAGTAAAATTTGCTTAAATAAATACTCTCATAGTCCGGAGCTCGCATCGGTTTTTGGGCCTGATACAGTATGCCCGGATTTTCTATATCTGAGTATCCATACAAAACGCGGGAACAGTTGGTTTTTGACTCGCATGGTCCATGTGCAGGGACTTGCAGAGAGCAGCGTAAGATCAACAAACAATGATTGAATGTCAGATTCTGAAAAATAATGGGTAATAATTCCATTCCCTTTGAGCAATGTCCCGTCTTCTACTTCCACACCGGATGTTGATCTGAAATCTTCTGTCCCAAAAACGGTTACCAGCAATTCACCATCCGGGCTGAGAGTTCGTGTTATCTCACGGGCAGCGGTTATGCGATCCGTGTGCAGAAGATGCCCCAGGATATGATGAGCATCAATATTCTGAATCTGTGATTTTTTAAAAGGGAGATATCGTACATCAGCACAAATAAAGGAAACGTCAGCCAGTTCAGATCGTGATCTGCAGAGGCGGAGCGCCGTCATGGAGAAATCAAGTCCTATCCGGCAGGTCGCAAAAGAGGCGGTGCGAAGGTTTTTCCCATTTCCACATCCCAGGTCCAAAAATATTCCCTGGTTTATCTGGGTTGTCGGCTCAAGAGGGGAATTCCCCCAGAGCGTCCCCTTAACTTGGTACTCTGCGTCCCAGGCCTGCCGTTGACCGGTTTTGTTCTCATGAATGTTACCCGCCGGTGTCATGTATGTTAAATCCCTTACATGAGCATTTTCCAATAATGATGGCTGTAATAATAGCACCAAGTGCGATGACTGCCGATGCGGTTTCAAAGGATGAATAAGAGATGATAAATCCTCCAATTGCAGGGAGGAAGGTCATACCTGCATAACTACAGGTGGAGTACAGGCCCATGGCAATTCCCTGTCGCTCCTCGGCATGTGCCAGATATCCAATCTGTGAAACCATGATAAGGCCGGCAACGGCTCCCATGATGAGGATTATTACCGGGGCTATGAGGAAAGAAAATAGTAAGGGAACGATCATGAGGGCTGATATCCTGATGAGCAGGACCGGTTCGATCTTCAGATACGGGGTTCCTAGTGATGCAATGATAGTGGCAAAGTTCATTGCAGCAAGAACAGTGCTTACCTCATGGACCGGATATCCTGAAAGCTCAGGAAACACAGCCTGTACATACCCGGTTGATCCCAGAAGAATGATCACCGAAAACCAGAGGGGGTACTGACGTAGCATCTGCGAACCGGTCTCTCTGACTAATACCTGTGCAGAAATTCTATCCTGCGCTCCCAGCCGGGGTATTGTGATTATACATACCATAATGCAGATAAGGCCTGTACCAAGAGTGCAGACAAGAGCCCCAAGAAGTATATCTCCGGTCACCATAGCAAGCCAGCCTGACCCGATAAGTCCACTCAGGAGACCGAAATTGAGCGATGCCATGAAGAGACTGGTATTTTTCAGGGTGTCTTTCTGATATCCAATCCAGGATAATGCAGAGGAGACGAAAAATCCTGCACCGATTCCTTCAATAAATCTCCAAATAAGCAGATCGACCGGTTCTGTAAGAGTAATTATGAGTATGCCGGATATGAGGGTGAGAACCAGAGAGATTCGGATTAATAACGGCTGACCGTACCGGTCACTTGCTACCCCGGCGGGAAGCGTTGTTGTCATCGCTCCAAAAAAGTATGCCGAGAAGATAAGAGTCTGAAACGAAAGATCATCAGAAAGAGAAGGAAGAATCGGGACAATGGCATTTGATAAAGCCATCACCATGAAGACTGCGATAAAAAGCAAAAATGACCGATTCATCTGTATCAGATTAACCGGTATGTTTCCAAATTCATAGGGGAGGTTGTCTGAATGTGTAATTTTTTATAAATAGAACTTGCAAGATCGATGGTCTTGTTCTCATCACCATGAATTGCAAATATCTTCTCTGGTTTGGGTTGCATATGAGAGACAAAATTCATGAGTTGTCTGCGATCTGAGTGCCCTGAAAACCCATCTACCGTGATACAGTCAAGGTTGACGACGATCGTCTCCCGGTTACCGATTGGAATCTCCCGCCAGCCTTTCTGAATTCTCCGGCCAAGTGTTCCGTCTGCCTGATACCCGACAAAGACCAGGCAGTTTCGTTCATCAGCAGCAAGGTTTCGGAGGTATTCCATGACAGGTCCACCGTTTAACATACCGCTGGTAGTGATGATAACACATGGCTCCCCGGTGATGACACGCTCACGTTTCTCTGCAGAATCCACCTGCTCAAAACACTCGGCAAGGAATGGGTTGTGCCCTTCTTTGAAGATAAGATTACGAAGCTCTGAATTCAGGTATTCAGGATAGGTGGTATGAATCGCAGTCGCTTCCTTGATCATACCGTCAAGATAAACTTTAACCGGTGGGAATTTCCCAAGCCGCATACCTTCTTCAATGGCAAGCATGACTTCCTGAGAACGTCCGACGGCAAATGCGGGGATGATGATCTTCCCGCCCCGTTCAAGAACCTCGCGAAACACCCCATATAATCTCTCTTCTGCATCAGCACGGTTTGGCTGCATATCCTGTGCCCCACCATAGGTGGATTCCATAAAGAGTGCCTCTAGTCGTGGATAATGATTTACTGCAGCATTGAAAAGACGGCTTTTCCCATAATGAAGATCGCCGGTAAATGCCACATTATACAGCCCGTCTCCGACATGGAAATGTGCTATACCTGATCCAAGAATATGTCCTGCATTGTGGAAGGTCAGTTTGATATCAGGAGCAATATCAGTGACACATCCATAATTAAGTACTATTGAGTGCTTGATATATTCCTTGACCTCATTCGAGGAATACGGAATGGGTTTTCCTTCCTTATTCACCACGTCAAGGTAATCGAGCTGTAGCATAGCGGCTAAATCACGGGTTGGCGGGGTAGAGTATACCGGTCCTTCATATCCATATTTATAAAGAAGCGGAATGTAGGCACAATGATCCAGGTGTGCATGGGTAAGGACCACGGCATCCAGCTGAGAGAGCGGATGAATCTCAGGAACATAGAGATATGGTGTTGCTTCAAAACTGTCTGGTTTTTCTCCGCAGTCGATAAGGACACGGCTTTCAGGTGTGGAAAGAAGAAATGCCGCACGTCCGACTTCACGACAGCAACCGAGGGTTGTCACCCGTATCCATTGATCTTTTGCGATGACATCACGATGGATTCTGCGACCTATCCTCTTTAAGAGCTCTTTTCGTTCCTGGTGGGCGGCCCGTAAATACTGCCGTACCTGCTTTACCGTGCTGCTTTCGATGGGCGGAGTCCTGACAACCTTGGGTGTCCACCCGATCTCACGGGTTATGTCACGAAGGGTGGCTCCGTTTTTCCCGATAACCACGCCGGGTTTTTCTGCCTCAATGAGGACTTCACCGCTGTCTGCTTCAAAGAATATATCAGATATTCCTGCATTCTCACCGACGACACGTCTTATTGCAGATGCAGCACGTTCAGGATCTTCTAATATGGTGGGACGGACAACGATACGTTTCCTGATATCCCTGGCAAGTATTTTGATAAGATCATCCTGGTCAGCAAAGGTCTTGGGATCATCAGTGTAGATGACCAGTTCAGGCCCTTCAAATTCAACAGATGATACTTTAATCCCCTTTGGGACTTTCTTTTTAATTTTTTCCTGTATCTCTTTGAGACGTTCCTCAATAAGCATAAAACCGTCCTAAAAAAGTGTATAAAATATTTAAAATAGTCTAATTTGGTGTAAGCACACTAATTTCTTCATCAGATAATTCATGATAGGAATCTTCAGTAATTACAACAACAGCAACTCCTTCTC
>JGI11944J13513_1000119_pt1 | contig 86411 bp, 76 predicted proteins | sample TerdegcoTASludge_FD_13513 | JGI IMG/M metagenome (IMG submission 13513) | reverse complement strand
GATTTGGGTTCGTTTGTGTTTTATACCGAGTTGTTTACAGGTTTTTTCAAACGGATGATTTTTTCTACCCTTTTGAGTTTTGCAGGTATAGGCTTTCCCATTGTCAGTGAGAACCGCAGATATTTGAGCCTTGGGGTCGAGCTTTTTTATCTCCTGAACGACATAGTGCAAGAAATCACAGGCGGACTGAGCGGTTTTATCCGGATACTCTTTAGTAACCTTAAACCGGGTGCAGTCATCTACCGATTTGAACGAATATCGTTTCTGCTTCGGGTCTTCTCCTTTCACATTCGGGACCCTCTTATCATCAATATGAATCAGTTCCCAGGGCTGTTGCTTCTCATACCGTTTGGGAATTTTCTTTTTATATTTCTTTTCATACCGAGAACCGATACGATATCTTTTGAATACCTGATATACGCCAAATTCACTGATTCGACTGATTCCTCTTTTCCGAAGGATCATACTAATTAGAAGGGCGGAATAGCCTAACTTCTTTCGCAGTTTCACAATAAGTCGTTCTAGATCCTTACAGGGCTTACTCCAGTTCGTTTTGGGTCGTCTCGATTGAGGTAATAAGCATTCTAAACTGCTTTGGCTCATATTAGATCGCTTCAAGTATTTATAAAAGGTCTTGGGAGAGATATTGTAGAAATAACACAAATCTTTAACCGTTTTAAACTATTTAATTTCTTGATTTTTATCTTCCGATATTCCATAATCATATTCAGTTTCTGGTGAATAAATTGTTCTTGTAGGTATCGGTTCATAGGTAGCACCTCCTTAGGATGTTAGGGGTTTAGTATATTCTAAAAAACTCAATAATACACTAAGACTGTTATTCCCTATGTTCTATAGTTCTTCACATTAGGGTATAGGTGGGTAATACAAATTAATTTTCTGCTCATGTTTTTGGGGTTCTATTTTGATATAATTACCTCACCGTGAAAAGTTTTGCTAGTATTACTCTAACTTAAAAATAGGTGGTAATTTATGGCGGTTTCGTTAAAGACAAAGGTATCGTTTGGATTGGGAGGTATTGCTCTTACTTTGCCGGATATGGTTTTTACGCAGTGGATTTTCATGCGATATGTGCCGAATGAAAAAGATGCCTTGTTATCTGCTTCGCTATTCGGTATTATCTTTTTGATTGCTCGTGTGTGTGGGGCAGTTGCAGAACCGCTAATCGGTCATTGGAGCGATTCCTGTCGGACGAGATGGGGACGACGAATACCTTTTGTTCGGTTTGGATTGTTGCCCTTAGTAATATTCTTCTTTTTAATGTGGCATCCACCTGCAATGGCACCTATCTGGTTGCGAGCAATTTATGCCTATCTTGTAATACAGATATATCTTTTGTTTTATCCGGGGGTATTAACGCCTTATTTATCTTTGCTTACGGAATTGGGTGAAGAAAGTATGGACCGTGTTCGATTAATGACGGCGCAAGGCGTTTTTGTCATGCTCGGTAGTGTGGTATTTGCGCTGGTAGGTGTGGTTAAGGAAAATTATGGTTGGACAATAATGTCGTTGTTGGTTGGATTTCTAACTTTTTCTTCATTACTTCCTATTGCTATCACAGGGAAAGAACGCAATGTCCCGAAAGAAGAAGAACGAAATGTTTCATTTATCCAGTCTGCTATATGGGTTTTAAAAAGCAGGTCGTTCTTGCATCTTGTTTTTGGCACCTCTTTTTATTTTCTTGCATTTACCTGTATTGTAATGAGTCTCCCATTCTGGGTTAAGGTATATTTAGGTAAAGGCGAGGCTTTTGTAACTTACCTGATGTTGCCTCTATTGTTGATTACCATGTGTTTGTTTGCTTTTGTAGGTCCGGCTGTGGAACGCTTTGGGAAATATCGTATTTTTTCACTTACACTATTGCTGGCAAGTCTGGGATTATTTTTCCTATCGGCTGTAGGTCTATATCCGATAGGAAGTTCATTTATTCATCTATTAATTGTAGTGATGTGGATGGGTATCCCTGTGGCAGGATTGGCGGTATTACCCTTCGCAATATTGACTGATGTAATTGATGAGGACGAAAAGAAAACGGGGACAAGGCGCGATGCGATATTCTTTGCTATTCAGGGAACTATACAAAAAATATTTATAGGTATCTCGGGTGGAATTTTTTCCGTGTTGGCATATTGGGGTAGTGGAAGTAATGTAACGGAACAAGGATTAAGATTGGTTGCCATTGCAGGAGGATTAAGTGCCTTTGTGGGATTTCTAATCTTTCTCGGTTATCCTTTGAGAGATATTGATGTGAAACAAAAATAAAAGCATACGAAAGAATAAAATATGCTTTCACGAAGAATGTAACCAAGTTAGGAATTTCCTTATTTACCTACCCCGTAGAGGGTTAATAATCTCTATAGCCTTTCGAAAAATCTCTTTTCTGTTTTTAGGTTATATTCAATTTCTTTTTTGTAATATGAAATGATATTTATACATAATAGAAACGATTGTTCTTAATATAAATAAGCAACCTATATTTTTGGAGGATAATTATATGTCTCGAAAGAAAACAACACGCAGAGAATTTTTAAAAGCGTCTAGTGCGGTAGGATTGGGCTTTATGGTTCTACCGAGACGCATATTAGGTGGCAAAGCCTATGCCTCACCGAATGAAGAACTGACCCGTGCTATTATCGGGGTTGGTGGTATGGGAATGGGACACATCGGATATCCCGATGGGCGACTACTCGCTGTTTGTGATGTAGATGAAAAGCACCTGAAACAGGCAATGGAAAAAGCGGGACCGGATGTCAAAGGATACAAAGATTATCGTGAAGTGCTTGCCCGTGAGGATATTGATATCGTGCATATTGTTACGCCTCCGCATTGGCACGCCATTATTGCGATTGATGCCGCCCGTGCCGGTAAGGATATTTGGTGCGAAAAGCCCATGACCCGCACCATCGGAGAAGGTAAAAAAGTAGTAGAAGCGGTTCAACGGTATGGTCGAATATTTCGCCTGAATACATGGTTCCGAATGAAGGATACCTTTTACGGTTTCGGCACGACTGCATACGAAATAAAAAAAGTTGTTGACAGTGGCATTTTAGGTTGGCCATTGAAAGTTAATGTGGGCGAGTCCACAGGTTTTACATGGAAATTTTTCTGGTCAGGAAAAACAGATTTAGAACCGCAACCGATTCCACCTGAATTAGATTATGACTTCTGGTTAGGTCCTGCTCCGTATAAGCCCTACCATCCCCATCGTGTTCACGGAACCTTCCGCGGATATTGGGATTACGATGGTGGTGGACTGGGGGATATGGGGCAACACTATTTAGACCCGGTTCAATATTTGTTAGGCAAAGACGATACGAGCCCTGTAGAAATTGAGGTCTCCGCACCACCTCAACATCCGGATGCGGTCAGTTCTTTCCGATGGATTCGTCTCCGTTATGAGGATGGCTGTGAAATTATTCTCGATGGAGAAGGGAAACCGGGATTACCCTATCTCGAAGGACCTAAAGGGAAACTTTATCCGGGCTTAAAATCGGATATCCCTAATTTTGAGAAAAAATTAGCCTCGTTTCCCAATCCTGAGCCTTTACCTTGTGATTTTGCACATTCTGTTCGCACACGGGAAAAGTTCCCTCTAAATGAAATTAATGGACATCGTTCATGCACCATTGTAAATCTGGCAAAGATTGCTATGCAATTGGGCAGAAGTTTGCGTTTCGACCCTGTTAAGCAAGTGTTTGTGGGCGATGAAGAAGCAAACCGACTTATTGACCAACCAATGCGTGCACCCTGGACTTTACAAGTATAAGGAGAACAAACCATGAAAAAATTGAATAAATTAACACAAATATTTACGATTTCTATCCTTTTAGCCATTTTCCTTTTTGTTCCCATCGCAACAAGGGCGGACATAGCACAATGGTTAGAAAAAATAGGTTCTGCATCCATCTCGGAAAGTTATGCTATATGTAAAGAACTCTGCCAACAGGGAGAAACAAAAATTGCTGAACTATGTCAGCATATAAAACCTCAGGGTGATGACCGTAACGCAAGGTTATTCGTCCGTATGTTAGTAAATTATGCTTCTACTCAACCGATAGAAGTGCAAAACACCGTAGCGAAAGGTTTTATAAAAGCACTACAAGCAAATCAAGATATACAAATCAAGGCGTTTTTAATTAGCGAACTCCAGATGTTAGGAAATCCTCTGGCTGTAGAAGCAATAGCCGAATATATCGGCGATAAAAACCTTTGCGATTATGCTATCCGTGCTTTGCAAACGATAAATAACGATATATGCTTTCAAAAACTTTGTGAACACCTTTCCCGTTCCGAAGGAAGATGTCAGCAAGGGATTATCTCCGCTCTGGCAGGGATAGGCAATCCTCAAGCAATTACAGAATTAGAAAAATTATTCAACTCTGCTACACCCGAAACAAAAGAAGTGATATTAATTGCTCTTGCGCAATTGGAAAATGACAGCGAAAAATATTACAAACTTTTGGAAACACAATTAAGTGCGGATAAACCACTCTCCAAAAAACAATTCTATTCTTTGCTCTTTACACAAATAGAAAGAGTGGCAAAACAAAGCGGTATAACACCCCAACAGAAAAATATTTTGGAAGCCCTATTGCAACAGGCATATAAAGAGAATGATACCGGTGCTATATGTGCCATACTGCATTTATTTGCATATCTACCTCCCAAAGATGTTCTGGATTTGTTTGCCCGTGAAATTTACAATCCTCAATCGGAAGTGTCTGCTGTTGCTCTACAATATTTAACTCATACGGATACGAAAGAAAGTAAAAATATATTAAAAGAAGCACTTGTTAAAAGTGCCTCTGGTGGCAATACTTATCAAATTCTGGATGCAGTCGAAAAGACACCAGACCCCTTGTTTATTTCCGCTATTGTTCCATTATTAAATCATTCGGACGAAAAAATTCGAATGAAAGCAATACAGTCCTTAATAAAAATAGATGCCAATAAAGCGATATCCATTCTGATAAAACGGTTAAAAGAGACCTCAGACAAATCTGATTTAAATGCTATTCAACAGGCTCTTCTTCAAACACCCCCAAAGGAAACCGTTGCGGAATTGGGTTCATCTCTGAAAAAACTGAAGGATGAGCAATTGGTTATTGCTCTGGACATTCTGGCTCAACGGCGTGCAGAAAAATATTTCAAGTTTGCACTTCAACAGACAAATAATAAAGATGCAAAAGTCCGAAAAGTGGCTTTAAATGCGATAGCCTTCATGGGTAGCCCGAAGGATGTTCCTACTCTTATTAAACAATTGACCAACCCGAAAAACCAAAATCAAGACGCCATTAGTGACGCTATTGTTCAGATATTAAAACATAAAGAGGATGAAGACCGTTGCAAGCCCATCTTTTCTGCAATTGACAAAGCAAAACCAGAACAGTACGCGTTATTCCTTACTATCCTCGCAAAAATAGACGACGCTTCTGCACGGGATTTTGTTCTTTCATGGCTCAATCTGCCATCCGATGTCCCCCAAAACAAGGTAAAGATAGAAAATGCTATTTCCGCTCTTGCCCTTTGGGACAATCCGAAACTTGCCGATAATGTAATTGCGTTTCTCAAAAATAATCCTAATCATCCCTATCGTAATGATGTATGGAAAACACTCATCCGCTTTTTATCCCTGCCCGGTTTAGCCCCGGATGAAAAAGTATGGATATGTGGACAGGCTATTGAAATTATGCCCGAAAACGCAGGGGATATGTTTAACATTTTAGGGGGAATATGTAGTAGCGATTCATTCCTGACCGTTGCAAAATATTCCAACAATCCCCAGTTTGCAGATATTGCCAACAAGACACTGGTAAAAATTGCTTTGCCGGATAAAAACAACGAAAACGGTATTACAGGACGGGACATTGTTCCATATCTGGAAAATGCCTTGAAATATATTGATGATACCGCATTAAAAGACAATATTCAGAAACATATTGAAAAATGCAAAAATGCTACGGATGCCCTGCCTGTAATCTACGATGATGACAACCAGTTTACATTACTATTTAATGGTAATAACCTGAAAGGTTGGAGTGGATATACGCGAGGATTTGTTCCTGAATTTGGGAAATTGGTCTGCTTGCCTACTTGCCACTTAAATTTGTTTACAGAAAAGCCTTATAAGGATTTTATTTTACGATTCGAATTCAAATTATATCCCGGTGCTAATAACGGTATTGGCTTACGCGTCCCTTATATGAAACATGCCGCGTATCAAGGAATGGAAATACAAATTTTAGATGATAATGCTCCTGAAAACATCGGTTTAAAACCGTATCAATATCACGGTTCTATATATGGTGTGTTAGCTCCTACAATCCCTGCTCCATTAAAAAAATGCGGAGAATGGAACCAGCAAGAGATTCTTTTACAAGGGTCAAAAATATCTGTTCGTGTCAATGGAATAGAGATTTTAACAGCAGACTTGAAAGAATTGGCAAGCAAACCCAGCCCGGATGACAAGGCACACCCCGGTTTGCTCAATGAAGAAGGATACATTGCTTTACTTGGACATGGCTCCCGCGTAGAATTCCGAAACATACGAATAAAACAACTGTAACTTAAAAATATACACAATATCGAATAGCAACATAAAAGGGAAACGCTATGTTATTTTCTCTTCCCTTGTTAATTCTGGTTTCGTCTTTTGCAATATCAGAACCTATGCCTATTTACTATTACGACTTTTCATGGTCAACAGAAAAAAATATGAATACCGAAAACAACGCCCGCAATGCCTGGGATACAGGACATTTATTGGCTTCTTTACAGGGAATAGTAAATCGAGCAGAACCTCGCTTGTTTGTCCGATTTATGAAAGAAACGGATGACTTTTGGTGGAATGAATTTCGGAAATCGGGCGGGTGGCTGAACAAAAAAGATGTAAAACAGGTAGATGATTGGATTACTTTGCTGAATGTATTTCATCCCTTTATTGAGGGAATAGTTATATACTCCGAGAAGGTGCAACCCTCATCTAATCTTGCCAGTACAATCGCAGGGCTGGAAAATCGAATTTGTTTAAGATATGACCTGACAGATGAAAGTGTTTACCAAAAAGTTCTTGCAACAAATCTTCCTTTTACAAAAAATCTACGATGGCTTATAAACAACGAAACATTAGAAATTCTCCCTACGATAAAGCCTAATGATTATTCAGATATGTCCTCCGTGAGTTTAAAAGCTCGGTCTTATTTCTGGGCAAAAGAACAATTTTTAGATACAGGTTTATGCAGTCCCGAATTTTTAGCCTATTACATTGACGGCTACTGGTTTCAAAAACCCTCCTCTGCGTCGTTCCCAAATGCCACCATTATGAATCATGATTTTTTCATATCTCGGAGGGCTTTCTTCTTCGATTTAGGTATCTGGGATGATGAACCTGCGAATGATGAACCTCAACAACCCGCGGGAACAGACCGTAAAATACTTCGAGAAATTTTATTAAGTATGTATAGAAACGCAAAGGGCATGATTTTCCAGATAGGTGGTTTTACTCCATGGATATGGAAATATACGAAAGAAGCAGGAATGGGTGGAAAACATGAAGGAGTGCCAACCGAATGGGAATTTGTAAAGATGGTTTCTTCTTTTAATGGTGTATTAGATGCGGATGCGTTAGGGCTTGCCGGTATAGCAAATGCTTCATTTTATCAACATTATCCATTAAAGTCATTTTACCCACAAAATCAAAAACCAACCCTTGATGATTTGAAACGACAAGGATATATAACTCCCGATGGTAAGGTTGCCCCCAAAGTATATCTATGTTTTTATATGGGAGACTTTGACTCCGCTGCCTGGTTAAATCAGACTGTACCGAAATGGTGGTCTGATACGGCACATGGTGAAATTACCTGTATTTTCCCCTTTAATCCGAATTTGTCTCGCCGTGTTCCTCATGTGTTTGATTATGTTCGAACATACGCAAGCCCGAAAGATTGGTTTGTCTATGGCGATTCTGGGGCAGGTTATCTAAACCCCGGAATGTTAATCGCTTCCCATAGAGAGCCCGTCATTCCTGCGGGTTGGAATGCATGGATCGAACATAATTTGTTTTATAGCAAAAGGTTCGACCTATCCATTACAGGGTTTATCATTGATGGTTATGCCCCAGGTTTAGATAAAGATGGCTTTGAAGCATATTCCCAATTTTCGCCCGACGGCATAACAGCCCAGAAAATATCCTTGTTAGGTTGTTATGAAAAGAAATTACCGTATGTTCGCATGGGCATAGATTTAATGGAACCTCCAGAAAAATCTTCCGAAATCATAGCAGGATATGCAAAGAAGCCATTACCCTCCTTCCGATTTATTCGAACTATCTTAAAATCTCCGACCTGGCATAAAACGGTTATTGACTTAACTCAACAAAAAACGGATGCGGTTGCCTTTGTAGACCCGTATACTTTTTTTGAATTGGTAAAAATTCAGACACAATGTATTTCCTCTTTGTGAACAAACCCCAGAATTAATTAGATACATATCTACTATTTCAAAACAAATTAAGTATAGCAGAAAGATTTTTTATAGAAACTCCTGTTAAGTATATAATAGATATGAAGTAAATGTTTTGTAGAAAAAAGGTTTTATAATGGCACAGGTAAGATGCTCAAAATGCAATCATATAAATCCCGATGGGGCTACTCAGTGCCAGAAGTGTAATGCTCCATTGCCGGCAATAAAAATCAGTCCCATGACTGCAGAAACGAAGAAAGCAGACCGAATACCGTATGAAAAGAATACGCCTAATTTTCAACAGGGAACATTACACCGCGGAGAAATCTTCGGAAGCCGATATACCGTTGTAAAACTCATCGGCAGGGGTGGCATGGGCAGTATTTATAAGGTATTCGATAACACCTTAAAAGAAGAAGTTGCCCTAAAATTATTATTGCCTCAATTTGCCAAAGACCCCATGATTGTTGACCGTTTCCTGAATGAAGCCCGCATAGCTCGGAAATTATCTCATCCCAATATTGTTCGCGTCCACGACATCGGAATTGCCGGAAATATCTTATATATATCTATGGAATACATCGAGGGGAAATCTTTACGGGGTATTTTAGAAAGTATGCTCCCGGGACAGCGTCTCCCATTGAAACAGATATTGACTTACTTTGACCAATTATGTTCTGCTCTGGAATATGCACACCAGTTTACAGTTCATCGCGATATTAAACCCGAAAATGTAATGGTTACCCCTCAAAATACCGTAAAACTGATGGATTTCGGTATTTCAAAACTGATGGCAGATACAAGGTTAACAGGTGTCTCCGTTGTAATGGGCACACCTTTCTATATGTCCCCGGAACAGGTTCGAAATAGCAGGGATGTGGATGCTCGCTCTGATATTTACAGTTGTGGAATTATGTTATATGAAATATTAACGGGGCAGGTTCCGACAGGTATCCCCAAACCGGCTTCCGAACTCGTTAAAGAACTTCCCCCGGAATTGGATAAAATCGTAGAAAAATGTATTCAACCGGAACCCCAAAACCGTTTCCAGAGTGCCGGGGAATTAAGAAAAGCAATAGAACCATTAAAAAATCTTGTGCTTGCTGGTGATGAAGTTTCCATTTCACACCCTACGAAAAGAATTAAAAAATGGAAAACTTTTTTTACACCTCAAGTGATAGGCTGGTCCTTAATTACCCTTATTCTGCTTTTCTGTTCCGCAGGGTTATTTTTTGCTGAACAATATAGGGAACAACTACTCGCACAAGAAACCATTCCGGAAGGAAATCTGGTTGTGCTTAATAGTAATCAGGTTCCTACTGTAAGCACCTATATAAAATTGCTGCTCCGTCTCGCTGAAAAAGCAAAAGATAGGGCTGCTGTAGATGATGAGGCACGACAATACTTAAGTTGGGGGGAACCTCTACTTAAACAGATACAAACAAAATTTAATGCAGGGGAAACGGTCCCATTAGATTTGCTATTTTCATGTGCCCGTTATCTTTCTGCCATATTTTGCGAACATGAGGGAATGGTGCTTATCCCTGAAGGAAATGTTACATGGAACAACCAGCAATATACTATCCCCGCATTTTTTATTGATATAAACGAAGTAACCCAGGAACAATATAGGAAATTCTGCACATCGGGTTCTGTGAATTGGGAACTTCCACCATCTCCCGATTTAGATACCAATACGGATAATCAGGATTTATTACCTATTACAATGGTAAATTATTTCGATGCTCTTGCTTTTGCCAGTTACTATAAAAAAAGTCTACCTACAGTTTGGCAATGGCTACGAGCCGCCCAGGGAGAGAGAAAAATACTCTATCCCTGGGGTGATGTCTGGAAAGAAAATTCTGCGAATGTAGGAAGTGTTAATAATACCCCCTTACCTGTTAAGTCATACCCTGACGACCGAAGTCCTACGGGTTGTTTTGATATGTTAGGGAATGTGTCCGAATGGACAAGCACTCCTGCCAATCCTGATTGTTCACAAGATAATTTTTGTCCCCGTGTTATTATGGGTGGGGATTTTGCTTCTCCTCAAACATCCCTTGCCCAAAGCAGAAGTGCAGACCCGGAAATGCGTTCGCCCCTTATTGGTTTCCGTTGCGTAAAAGAAATCCCTATTGCACCTACCCAACTTATGGAATACTTGAAATAAAAACACCACGAATTGGATAAAAAAAATCAGGTTGTTTCTGCAGGTAAAAATGTTAACAACGCCTGTCGTGTTTCCTCAATAGTATGCAGTTTTCCGAGATGCGAACATAAAAAATCCTGACATTTCTTGAAATATGTTCGATTTTCTATATAATTACTTATCAAATTTATTTCTTTATTAGCGTCATAAATCAACTCGTGGGCTACATTTCCTCGTGAAAAATATACCTTTTCTATCCTCCTTCGGTATCCGGATAAAACACGAATATAAAACATCAAATTAATTCGGCGAAAATCACTTTCTGAAACACGATTCTCAATACATATCTGGTCGTATGCTTCATTTATGTCATCTGCATGAAGGTTAGTAGCAAGGATATGCCCATAATCCAATAGTGAAAAATAATTTCGTAATGCCGAACCCCAGAGATAGGCAAACCAATGTCCTGCTCCTATTTCATGACATATATAACACTTTTTCTTATTATTTTGCCCTTGTTTTATTCCCTGTAATATTTCCTGCTCTGTGGCAGGCACAAGTGCTATATCTATTGGGACAAAGTTCAGTAAAGCACCCATTATGGTTGTCTTCCCTGCTCCCCCGGGATTTGCCCCAACAAGGAATGAGGCACCCTGACTAATCCAATAAAGGGCAAAACTGGCTAATTCCGTATTCAGTGTTTCCCGTTCTAACAAATCAAAAATAGAGAACATTCGTCCTCCTCGTTGATTACACCGATTAATCTCACTACAATGTGAAATAACTTCTGCTTGCATAAGAACCTCCTTCATCCAGATTTTTTGAGATATTTTACTAAAACTCAATATCTAATTGATGGCTTTTCAAAAACACCACAACAGGATATTTGCTAATAATGCTTAATTCTTTGTCCAAAATATGAAATCAAAGTAATTTTAGAGGAAGAAATCTAATAACAATATTTTGCTTTAATCTCATATTATTGATTATAATAATTGTTCCATTTTTTTGTTAACATAATGATAAGGATTAATCAAAATGAAAAAATCTATGCTATTTAAAGGTTTTCAAGGAAAATTATTGTTTGCAGTAATTCTAACATACATACTATTAATTATTATTCAGAGTATTTTGTTTGTTTATGGGAGGAATTTAGGAAACTCTCTTTCTCAAAATATAAATACATCTGCAGATGCAAGTCACCAATTTAGAGAGTTTTGGACAGTAATTGATAGTTTTATATCGAATCGAACTCCGATTTCAGAAATAGCGAATGAAAAAGAACTTATATTAAAAAATGCTTTTTTGCTCCCTTACAAAAAGGAAATTGAAAATATATTACAACTCTGCACAGAAATTGATAAGATACGGTCTGAAAACATACAGATAAAGGCTGATGTTAGGAAAACGGCTGATGAAAATATTTTTCAATCGGATACCTATATTAATGAAGTGGTAAAAAGGCTTGCAGACCCGGCAGAAGAAGGTAAAGTAACCACATTAGAAAAATTAGTGATTGTTGGGGCTTTAATAAACACAACAACCAATTATAAATTGCTCAATATTTTTGAAAGATTATCTTACGACCCTACCGCAAAAGAAGAGATTACAAACTTTTTCAAAGTTTTGTTTGAAAATGTAGAGAGGGATATAGAGAGGTTAAAAAATACCGATTTTGCTCAACTCCCCGTAAACGCAAAGAAAGCAGGATTATTAATGAATGACCTTACAGTCAAATATATTGCCAATTTAGAAACTTTGGAAGAGAAAATATCTTCTTTAAATCTCTTAGGGCGTGATACTCTAACGAAAATTGAATCGGCTCCTATCCAATTGGGAAAAGAGAGTGTTTTAAAAATCATAGAAAATACGAGAAATAACATTATAATAAGCACAGGTATTATTCTTATATCGGCTTTGATTATTCTATATGTTATCCGAAAAGTAACAAAAAATATATCTGGAATTACGGATAGTATTCGAGAATCCGCATCATCTGTTTTATCCGGCGTTCAGGAGTTAACCGGTGGAAATCAAATTCTTGCAGAATCTACTTCTGAACAAGCTGCATCTATTGAAGAGATAACTTCTACGCTCGAAGAACTTTCCTCTATCGGTAAGAAAGGTGCAGACGGTTCTTCCAAAGCCAATCAAATAATCCAGAATGAATTAGCAGAGATTAAAAAAGTTGAAGATTCTATCAAAAGTTTGAGCACATATATGAAAGAAGTTGAAAATGCCAGTTTTGAGACATCTAAGGTTATAAAAACAATTGATGAGATTGCTTTTCAAACAAATCTTCTGGCTTTAAATGCGGCTGTTGAAGCGGCAAGAGCCGGTGAAGCAGGTGCAGGCTTCGCAGTAGTAGCGGATGAGGTTCGACATTTAGCAATGAAAGCCGCAGAGGCAGCTCGATTAACAGCATCTCTTATTGGGCAGACTGTGGATAAAGTGAAGCAAGGTTCTGCGATTACAAATAACGCATCTGAAAATTTCAAAAAAATGGTAGAAGGGGTTCTTGAGGCTTCAAACATAATGGAAGAAATAACAAATACTTCTGCATCCGCCGCTAATGGAATTGCTCAGGTTACCAAAGCAATAACAGAAATTGATAAAGGGACACAGCAAAATGCCGGTGTTGCAGAGGAAAGTTCATCCACGGCTGAAAACTTGAAGTCAGAGGTTCAATTGCTTTATCAAACTATGGAAAAACTTGCTCAATTAATAGGTCAAGAAATAGAACATATCCAATCCGTTAATATCAAAGAAAAGACGGCTTTACCACTTATACGCAACTTAATTTCCTTACCTAAAAATGATACAGATAATTAGCAAAATACCGTTCTAATGTCATTCACAAAGAACGGTTTCTGCCCTACAGTTCTACAATATCTCTTTGATACAATGGGTATATGAACATCTAGGTTAATTATTGATGAATTTTTAATATCCAACATGGTGCCTTTATATGGGTTTCAATAGTATTGTAGAATTTTACCCGTTAAGGATAATTATATGAGAACTCTTCCTATTCTATTTGCGTGCTTTATAATATTATGCACTTCTATCCTTTATGCGGAAGAATGGAACTTACACATTTCAAAGCCATTGAGGGATAAGAAACCTACTGAAATGGCTCTGGATGACCTAATTACTGCAAGTAAAAAATATAATATACAGATATCTATCCTATCTTTGGATAAAATTCAGCAAGGGAAAAACACGATTATTGTTGTAGAAAAAATGGAAGAGGAGTTGCTAAAAAATCTCCCTGTGGAATTTAAAGATAAATTATCCGAAGATATACCCCAAGAAGGATTTGTTATTCAAACATTATGCCTACCTGACAATTCAAAAATAATCGCATTAGTTGGCGGAACAGCAGTTGGAACGGCACACGGTCTATACTGGGTTTTAGACCGATTACAAGTATATGGAACCATTCCGGATATAAATACACGACGAGCACCTGCTTTTCCTGTGCGTATTGCTAGTTCATGGGGCAGAAATTTACACGGCGGAGCCACAGAACAGCAAATAAAGACTTCTTTCCGCTATGGTTTCAATTGGGTATCCGGGATGAACACATTAGACTTAGTTTCATGGAATTCAGACCCAGAAAAGAAAAATAATCAAGAACATGTTAAAAAGATAAAACCACTTATTGATTTGGCTCATTCATTGGGTATGCGTTACTTCGCATTTAGTAATGAACTTACCTATCATCCTTCATTATTTGATAATAAACCCGAACTTCTCAATCCCTGTCTTTCGGAATTCTGGGAACGGGTAAAAGACAAATATCGGCTACTATTCTCAGCCCTACCTGATTTAGATGGAATAGAAATTTGTCTGGATGATATTTCGGGCTTCTGGGACAATTACCATCCCTTTGATATTCTACATGATTGTCCCGATTGTCCGATGAGTTATGAAGAACGATATAGACATCTCTTGAAAAGTATTCATGAGGTTGTCGTCGGTGAATTTGGTAAAACCTATTTTCAAAAGAACTGGGGATTGAGAGACCATGAAATCCATTGTCAACCAGAGGTTTTTAAGAAGGTCTTTACTGATGAGATACCAACAGATAATATGTTTGTAAAAATAAAGGTAACGCGTGCAGACCGCTGGTGGTTTCAACCTTATAATCGCACTTTTAATTTAAGCCCTCATAAAACTGTAGTAATTTTTGAACCTATGAACTATTATGAAGGGGCTGATACAAATCTCTTTCCTACCTTTTCCGGTGAATATTTCCAAAATGGGTTGAAATACTTCCTATCTGCAGACAATACCAATGTTTCAGGGCTGTCTTATCTTGGAGGTGTCTCCGCGGAGGAATGGTCTACAAGAAGTGCATATATTTATACATTATATCGTCTCACATGGGAACCTAATGTTGATATAAGACAGGTGGCTCACGATTACTGTGCTATAAACTTAGGGACAGAAGTAGCAGAACCCATAGCAGATATCCTTATGGATACCGCAAATGCATATAAATACGGATTATTCCTCGAGCCGATTGCGTATGGACAGTTTAATTCCTTCCCTCACATGCGCGTTGGCTCCTTTGTTGCAGAAGGGTATCCATTGATTGATCTGGGAAAAGGGCATATTCAGTTTTTGAGGAATATATATCTACAATGTCTCCCATGGCGTGAGTTCACAAAAACGCAATTAAATTTTGGATTGTCGAAAGTAAAAAATATGCTTGAAAGATTTAAGAATATAAAACATAAGATTAATTCTGAAGAAATGTCCCACAAGTTAGAATTACAACTTATCATGACTCAATCTCTTATAGATACCCATTCTGATTACATTGAAACGGTATTTCATTTCTTCGACTATTTGGGAAGCGGCTCTGTAGAAGATAGGGGCTCTTTACAAAATGCGATGTTAAAACTAATTAATTCCCGTGAGACATTCAGAAATATACCGGGATTTAATTATAAGTTAGATGGTGTAAATGTTTTAATAGAACATGCTCAACGGACAGTAAAGGATGTGCACTCGGAAAGAAAATTATTAGAAACGGTTCCCACTCAAAAAGAAATTGACCGTATTATTCAGGAACAACAGGAAAATTACAAGGAAATATTCAAGCAATATCAAGGAATGATGAAAAGGTTGGGACATTTTGAAATACTTATTGATGGACAGGACCTTTTACATATTCAAGGGAATGAATATCGTATTGAACATCTCCGATGGGATGGACCGGAAGTTGTTTCTGCACAATTATTCTTCCCTTTACCTCAAAAGGAGGTAATCATAATCCCTGTGGATATTGATACCCGTCCCTTACATCCTTTCGTGTTATACCAACCTTCCTCCTCAAATAATTATCAGGCTACTATTTACCTCGATGACCGTCCTGGCGGCACAGGTAGATTTGTTTTTGATATATATATGTTTGAACCTGATGGAAAAGACCTACAGATTATAAAAAATTGGTCGGAATACTTTGTCAAGTAAATCTGTTGAAAAAATGAAATTGTTTAACCATTTTTGGTATACTACGCTATTTAATTAAGTTAATATAAGACCAGTAAAAGGAGACTTCCTATGAGTAAGGAAGAAATGACTTGGAAAAATATCAAATTACCAGAACAAGTAAGAAATATTTTGTCAAAATCAAAGAAGGTTTCCGTTGCTACATCTATTAATGAGTTAATTGAAATAGCCTGCGGTTCTTCAGCACCTGATGCCCAGTTTAAAGTTGAATATGATGTTCCGGGAATAGGCAAGTATCATGAAGCCACAGTCAATCGGGTTAGGAACGGTGTTTGTGCTAACTATACAGAAATCTACATGCGAAGAAGAGATCCAAATTGTACCTTCATTGGAGACCAAGAACCCACAGATAAACCTTATTTTGAGGATGTATTCGGCTATCCTTTTGAAAAACTTGCAGAGGAAACCTTTGCCTGGCTCCAAGAGCAGGAATTAATTATGTTCGGTTTTATGGCAGGTGGTGATTTTTTAGGGAAACATGCTATTGCAATTGCTCCTGCTAATGCAGGTTTCTTTGCTTTAGGTTTGGCACTGCTTCAGGGAATTGTGTCGTGGGATGTGTTGACTACTAAATTTGACCCAAAATTGATTATGTATGTTGCCCCTGTTTTCCGTCATACGCATTTCAACAAAAAACAGGTTGTTGTTCATCGCCGTGGAAAAGAATACTATGAAATCTTTTCCTACAATTTGTATCCGGGTCCTAGTGCAAAGAAAGGAGTTTATGGCTACCTACTGCATTTAGGAGAACAGGAAGGTTGGTTAACAACGCATAGTTCCACAGTTCAGGTAATTACCCCCTATGATAATGTGGTAACAATTCTACATGAAGGTGCCAGCGGTGGTGGAAAAAGTGAGATGCTCGAATCAATACATCGTGAGGAAGATGGGCGTATTTTAGTAGGAACAAATATCCAGACCAACGAGCAGATTTTATTAGAGCTGCCCCGTGCTTGTGCTTTGAGACCTGTAAGTGATGACATGGCTCTTTGTCATCCTTCCTTTCAGCGTGGAGATGGTAAAATTACTGTAACCGATGCGGAAAAAGGCTGGTTTATTCGTGTAAATCATATAGGTAGATATGGGATGGACCTCACTTTTGAGGCACTTACAGCACAACCACCGGAACCTTTGTTATTCCTGAATATTAACGCAGTTCCAAATTCTCGCGCTATGATATGGGAACACACAGAAGACGAACCGGGCGTCCCCTGTCCCAACCCACGAGTGATTGTTCCTCGGCGTATTATGCCCCATGTTGTCAACAAGCCCGTTCCTGTTGACATTCGCAGTTTTGGTGTGAGAACACCTCCATGCACCAAAGAGAAACCTACTTATGGTATTATTGGCATGTTCCACCTCTTACCATCGGCATTAGGCTGGTTATGGCGTTTAGTGGCTCCACGCGGACATGAAAATCCCTCCATTGTAAAGACTGAAGGGATGAGTTCCGAAGGTGTCGGTTCCTATTGGCCCTTTGCTACAGGGAAATATGTCCATCATGCAAATCTACTTCTTGACCAGATTTTAGCCAGCCCGCGTGTATATCATATTCTTTGTCCTAACCAGCATATAGGTGCTTGGAAAGTTGGCTTTGCACCTCAATGGTTAGCCCGAGAATACCTCGCTCGGAGAGGAATTGCTCGTTTTAAGCCCACTCAATTGGTTAACTCTCGCTGTCCGTTATTAGGGCATACCTTAAAAATGGTTAGAATTGAAGGTGAAATTTTACCTAATTTTTTGTTTGAAACTTATCTCCAACCAGAAGTAGGTGAAGATACCTATGATGAAGGAGCTGAAATCCTTCACAACTTCTTCCGTAACGAATTGAAGAAATACCTTACTCCTGATTTACATCCGTTGGGGAAAACTATTATTGAGTGCTTTATGGACCGCGGATTTCTAAACGATTATATGACGCTTCTTCCAACTCCCTATATTGATACATCTCAGGATTAAACTTTTTATACGCACATTATCTTTTAAAAAGTAGCCAATACAGGCATCCTGAACCAGATATATAAAATGACTTTATTCAGATAGGTTATAGTCTTATAACCTTCTCCTTTAAGGTGGGAGAAATATTCTTTGTAGCGTTTCGTGTATCTAAAACGAATTGAGACTGTTTAACAATTTCTTCATAGTTATAATTGGAATGGTCTGTGATTATAACTACAAGGTCAAATAATGACAAACCCTCTTTTATCGGGTAGGATTGTAATATTTTCTCTTCAACCTCTAATTGGCTCACATACGGGTCAGAGAAATATGTTTCCGCCCCTTTTTTAATAAGTAGCGAAATAATATCCAATGCAGGTGACTCCCGAAGGTCGGAAATATCCTTCTTATAAGTTACCCCTAAAATTAAAATTTTACTTCCTTGAATACTTTTTTTCTGTTTATTTAAGGCATCCGCCATCTTTTCTACTACATATTTGGGCATGGACGAATTTATCGTTCGGGCTAATTCAATAAACCGTGCCGTATAATTTAATGTCTTCATTTTCCATGATAGATACACAGGGTCCACAGGGATGCAATGTCCACCCAATCCAGGTCCCGGATAAAAAGGCATAAAACCAAACGGTTTTGTTCGGGCAGAATCCACCACCTCCCATATATCTATACCTAAAGTATCACACATCATTGCCATTTCGTTGACCAGTGCAATATTAACTGCACGAAAAGTATTTTCCAACAACTTCACCATTTCTGCTGTTCTTGCATTCGATACAAGAACAATTTCAGAAATGATATGTTGATAGAGTTCTTTTGCTTTCTGCGTACATGCAGGAGTAATTCCCCCTATAACTTTGGGTGTATTTCGTATATGGAATTGTTTATTCCCGGGGTCATAGCGTTCTGGTGAAAAAGCAAGAAAGAAATCTTTTCCTACACACAATCCACCTTTGGACAAACGGGGTAATACTACCTCCTCTGTTGTCCCGGGATAAGTTGTGCTCTCAAGGACAACCAGCATCCCTTGATGCAGGTAAGGTTCTATTGCATCAACTGCCTGTATGATAAAAGATAAATCCGGCTCCTGAATCTTATTCAAAGGTGTAGGGACACAAATACAAACGGCATCCATTCCTTTGAGTATTTCATATTCATCCGTTACAAAGAAGCGATTTGTTTTCATCGCTTGTTGAATAATCTCGTCGGATACATCATCAATATAGGATATGCCTGATTTAATCCTATGAATCCTTTCCCTATCCGTATCAATTCCCCATACTTCCAGACCACTCTTGTTAAATTCCAACGCAAGAGGAAGTCCTACATATCCTAAACCTAAAACAGCTACTTTTTTTATTAAACCTGCTTCCATAAATATATCCTCAATAGTTTTTATTTTCCTTTCCTTTCATCATATAAGATTTTGTCCCGCATTCCCAACATGCCCGCCTGACAAAGAGAAAAGTCATACCGTAACGGGTCTTCAGGACATATTTGACGAAAAATCTCCGTTAGTATCATTGCCGTTTTCGCATTCAGAGAACGATCAGAAATAAGACGGAGAGAAACAGCCCATTGATAAATATGAGTATCTAAAGGGATGATTAACTGTTGCGGTTTGATAAATTCCCAGCAGCCCAAATCAATCTCATCTTTTCGCACCATCCAGCGAAGATAAAGCCAGAGCCGTTTACAAGCACCACCATTATTGGGCATAGGAACTAAAAAATGTAAAGGGCAATCTGCTAATTTACGCAACTCGTCTGTAAAACTTTGTAATGTATACCATAAATTTCCCGAAGATTTTTTATAATGATTTAATATACAAAAACTTATCGTTCCATACTCCTCCAGAGTTCGACGAAGTCCATATAAAAAATTAGCAACAATTTTACCATGTACAAATCTATGTTGAAATCCTGCAAGAGCCCATTGAAAATCTTTTTTAGACCAATTTAACAATTCTTTTGATGGATATCGCCATAAAGAAATAACTTTCTTTATTTTGTTATTAAATGACTTTGCATTTCCAAAAGCCAAAAGGGCAGAGATAAGCCCAACAATTTCCTTGTCCTTCTTATTGGGGTAAGAATAAATCCATTGCACCGGGTCATTCATAGCAAATTTTTTATGATGATATTGGGAATAGACCTTTTCAAAAATATATCTTGCGGTTTCGATTTTGCTTTTGTTTATCATGATAATAGAGGTATTAATAAGTCATGTTCTTGTGATATGATAGATACAAATATTTTTTGGGTTTTCAACTGAACAGGAGAATTCATTATGGCACTTTCAAGCAGTTTGGGGCAACATATAGCACATCTCCGACAGAGTAAAGGGATTTCTCGTGAAGAGTTAGCAAAAAGGAGTCACTGCAAACCTGAAATCATTGAAGCGTTAGAAGAAGGGCACCTTTCTCCTTCATTAGCCCCTCTTCTTCAGATAGCCCGCGGATTGGGTGTCCATTTAGGCACTTTATTGGATGACAAACCTCATGCGGGTCCCATAATTACCCGCAGAGAAGATAAAACAAGCCCAGTAGTTCGCTTTTCCGGGATACGAGTTGCTTCGGATTCCAGCACACTTGAATTTCGTCCTTTAGCCTATAACAAAGCGGGCAGGCACATGGAACCTTTCTTGATTGATATTCATCCTACGGTCTCTGAGGACTGCATGTTTTCGGTGCATGAAGGGGAGGAATTTATTTTCGTTCTCTCCGGAAAAATACAGGTATCGTATGGTTCGGATATATTCATTTTAGCCCCCGGTGATAGTATCTACTATGATTCCACTACTCCCCATGAAGTTCGTTCCGCCAACGAAGAAAATGCTCGCATATTAGCGGTTATTTATACCCCCGAATAGTTCAGGCATTCTGGAAATATACATCGTATATGAGCCCCTGAATATAGTATTACCCATCTATCTTTTTTCCTTCGTTTCGATTTCATAAAATCGTTTAATATCCTCTCGAAACCCATTATAAGCCTGTTGGGCAAAAGACTCCGCTTCATCACGCCGTTTTTTCGCTTCCTTAAAATGAGCAAGAATATAATCCACTATATCCTCATCTAACCTCTTTGAATCTGCCATAGGTTTCATAATTTTTACAACCTCACCTTCACTTAATTCGCCACGGTAAGGTCTGTTCTCCGTAATTGCAGTAAACACATCGGCTACAGCAATGATACGAGCAATAATAGGAATATCTTCTCCCTTTAAGCCGAAAGGATAACCTGAGCCATCTAATTTCTCGTGATGATAAGGGGTATACCTCAAACATGGATATTCTTTATACATCGTCTCTAAAGCCGCATGACTGTAATACACATGGGCCCGCATAATGTTCCACTCCTTTGGACTAAGTCTTCCCGGTTTCTCTAATATATCTATAGGTATGGCTAATTTCCCTATATCGTGTAGAAAACCTGCCTCGCGAATAATACTACAGGGTTCTTCCACGGGGAACTTACCTGAATGAAATAACCATGAAGATATTTCCGCTACACAATAACTATGACTTGCCGTAAATTGACTTTTGAAATCAATCAAATATCCAATCACTTCTGCAATTTCTGCAAATATACCTTCCTGAGGTAATTGAATCATACTTTCCAACAGAATTTTTTCTAACATCAAATCAGGTGGAACAGATACCAGATCAAGCCATAAATAGTCCCGCTTTTTAATAACTGAATTAAAGACATTTAATACTTCCGGATGATAAATTTCTTTGCTTGATTCAATATATTGATAAACATCCTCTATTTGCTCAAGAATCGGTTGTGTCGGATTTATGTGAACAGCCAATCGGTCAGCCAATCTTATAATGAAACTCTCCAATGGGATCGAATTATTATCGAAATTACCACAAACGGAATGGGTATTTCGTGCCTCATAATTAACATGATGATACTTAACGATTTTAGACGGCTGATGGAAAAATGGGATTTTATTAAACAACAAAAAGACCGTTAATGAATGCGTCGCAGGAAAATTCTCTTCCAGAAGCAAATAACTTTCTTTCTGGGATAAAGAAAGCAAGCCAATATCATGGATAGACGAGGCTATCACTAAATCCTGCATGGCTTGTGGAGACAGTCCTAAGTGTTCGCCCATTTTCTTGCTTAAATAAGTAACCTGAGCCAGATGAGGTGCTAACTGCGGATTAAACAGCCCCAACATCTTATTTAACGATTTGATAATATCTACTATAAACATACAACTATTCTTTCTTCTAATACCTATATATTACCACATATTAAGGACACTCGTAACAAAGGGTCCATGCATTCATAAAATAACTTCTCACATAGAAAAAGTTTTTCTATTTACCGCCTATGTTGTATGGTTTTTCAAATCAAATATCAAGTACTACCTATGTCCTATAGAATGTTATATAAACCTCTACATATTTTCAGAATGAATATCTTTGTGGGATAGTTTGTATTTGGCGGGACCTAATGATACCAGAGCGATATTTGTAGAAAGGCAATATTTGCGGAAGAATTGGCATATCTGTGCGGGAGTAATTTGGTCAAGAGCCGAGAGGATTTTTTGTATGGAGAGGATGCGGTTATGATAGATGATGCTTTTACCGATTCGGGTCATGTGTGTTTCCGCATGTTCATGAGCCATTAATAATTCCCCTTTGAGTTCCTGGCGATATAAGTCAAGTTCGGTCTCTGAAATAGGTATCTCTTTGAGTTTTTTTATTTCATCAAGGATAATCTGGACTACAGCCTTAAAATTTTCCGGTGCCACACCTGCATACACACCGAAAGTCCCCGCATGACGGAATAGGTCGTGAAAAGAAAAGATATTATATGCAAGCCCTTCCTGCTCGCGAACGCGATAAAAGAGTCGAGAGGTAGAGCCGCCTCCCAATATATTACTCGCTAATTCACAGATAAACCGCTCTTTATCTGTCATCGAAGGAGCCGGGTAACCTAAACAAAAATGTATCTGTGATATATCCCGCGAATGATGTTTTACTCCCGCATGAAATATAGGATTGGGGTCTATTCTTTTTTTTATGTTCTTTTTTGGAAAGTCATGAAACCAATGCTGGAAGTTATGCAAAAGTTCTTCTTCATTAAAATTTCCAACTGCGGTGATGATTATGTTTTGTGCGGAGTAAATTTTTTTGTAAAACGAAGTAATATCGTGTTGGGTCAGATGTTTTATGGAACGAGCCGTCCCTAATATAGGTCGTGAAAGGGGATGCTTCTGCCATACAAATTGATGAAACAGGTCTAAAATTATATCTTCCGGTGTGTCCTCTAATAGAGATATTTCCTCAAGGATAACATTCCGTTCTTTGTCTATCTCCTTAAAGGTCGAATTTTTCAAGATGTCCGATAGGATTTCGATGGCAAGGGATAAATGTTCCGTCAGTGTTTTGATGTAGAAGCAGGTATATTCCTGTGTGGTAAAGGCATTAATTTGTCCCCCTTTACACTCAATCGCTTCCATAATATCGCGAGTTGTTCTTGTTTTTGTGCCTTTGAAAAAAAGATGCTCCAGGAAATGAGCCAGTCCCTCTTTTCCTTCTGGTTCTGACGCAGAACCCACAGGTACCCAGATACCCAAATTCACTGAAAATAAGTAAGGGATTTTTTTTGTAAATACCCGAATATCATTGGGTAATGTGTAGGAGTGGACATTCTCTTCTAATGAAGGAGTTATCAAACGCTTCGCCCGTTTAAAATGTTTCATCGAACTATTTTAATGATGGTAAGATATTGACTATTTACAAATTAACGCCGATGTCTATTGGAATCGTTGCGGTTAAAATTTCTTCCGCCTCGGTCTCTTTTTTCATAATGCGGTTCGGAATAGTTGTTTTTATTCCTGGGAACATTCGGAATCTTGCCCAATTCCATATCTGCCTGAACTTTGGAAAGATTGATACGACCGAATTTATCCACTTCAATCACTTTTACATCTATCTCATCGCCTATATTCACTTCATCGGTCACTTCACGGACACGATGAGGAGCCAATTCAGATACATGGACAAGACCTTCTCGATTTCCGAGAATACTGACAAAGGCACCAAAATTCATAATGCGGGTAATTTTCCCACGATAAATTTTTCCGACCTCGACCTCTGCGGTAATTCCTAATACCATATCTGTTGCCTTGTCTGCACACTCTTTGTCTACCGCAGCAATCATCACTGTCCCGTCATTCTGTATTGTAATCTCTGTTCCTGTCTTCATCTGTATATCGCGAATAACTTTCCCACCGGGACCAATAACTTCACGAATTTTATCCGGGTCAATTTTAATAGTATATATTCGTGGAGCATAAGGCGAAATCTCCGCCCGTGGTTGAGGCAGAACTGCATTCATTTTATCTAATATAAACAATCGTCCCTGTCGAGCCTGTTCGAGGGCTTGCTCCATAACAGATCGCGGAACTCCTTTAATCTTCGTATCCATCTGAAAAGCCGTAATTCCGTTACGCGTGCCACAGACTTTAAAGTCCATATCTCCGAGATGGTCTTCATCACCTAAAATATCGGTCAGGACGCGAAATTCTTCTCCTTCTTTAATTAAGCCCATGGCAATTCCTGCTACATGAGACTTGATAGGGACACCCGCATCCATCAAACTTAATGAGCCACCACAAACAGATGCCATGGAACTGGAACCGTTACTTTCTGTTATATCCGAAACTACACGAACGACATAGGGGAAACATGTTGTCGGGTCTGAAACGATGGTGGAATCATTGGGATCAAAAGGAAGAACACCTGTAAGAGCCCGCTCTGCCAATTTTCCATGTCCGACTTCGCGTCTCCCGGGGGCACCTAATCTTCCCACTTCTCCGACAGACCACGGCGGGAAGTTATAGTGTAAGAAGAATCGGCTCATCGAATCACCAGTTAGTTCATCCAATCGCTGTTCATCCTGACTGGTGCCTAAAGTTGTGGTAACTAAAGCCTGCGTTTCACCTCTTGTAAATAAGGCGGAACCGTGAGCCCGCGGCAGAACACCTACTTCTATACTGATAGGACGAATTTCGTCTAACTTGCGGCCATCCACACGGAGATTTTCTTTAATGACCCGTCCCCGCAATGTATTACGCACCATCTCCTCATAAATTTCCTTTGCCTGCGTTTCCAACGCGGGATATTGTTCTTCTCCGTATTTTTCTTTTATATAGGCAAGCAATTCTTCTTGAAGTTTGCTGATCCCTTCTCTGCGTTCCTGCTTCACCGTCTGGAAAACAACGGCTTCCATTTTACCTGAAAGCCATTGCTGAATGTCTTGTTCTAATGCTTCATTCTTAACAGGTTCTTCAACCTGTATTTTTTCCTTTCCGCATTTGCTTCGCAACTCTTCGATAGCAGAAACTAATTTTTTTATCCAGACATGACCGTATTCAAGTGCTTCAAGCATTACTTGCTCGGATACTTCCTTCGCCATACCTTCCACCATGCAAATAGCACTTTCTGTTCCTGCTACAACAAGGTCTATCAGACTGTTTTTCATCTCTGCAATGGTGGGATTTACAACGAAATTTCCATCAATATAACCGATACGAACAGCACCAATAGGCTCTAAGAATGGGATTGGCGAAATATGAAGTGCTGCAGAAGCGGCATTAATAGATAAAACATCCGGGTCATGGACATTGTCTGCGGATAGGACTGTTTGACAAACCTGAACTTCATTCTTAAAAGATTTTGGAAATAAAGGTCTCAGAGGACGGTCTGTTAATCGCGATACGAGAACTTCGCGTTCTGAAGGTTTGGATTCCCGACGGAAAAAGTTGCCGGGGATTTGACCGACTGAATAAAATTTTTCTCGATAATCAACGGTCAGCGGAAAAAAGTCCACTTCCAATTTATTGTTTAGGTCAACACAAGCAGTGGATAGCACCATGGTATCACCACATTGGCATATTACAGCCCCGTGTGCCTGCTTTGCTATTTTCCCCGTTTCAAATGAAACTTCTTTGGTGCCGATTGTTACTGAAATTCTTTCTACCATATTTAATTTTCTTTACATTTAGGCGTGAATAATTTTTGTTATTTTCTAAGATTAAGTTTATCAATGAGAACCTGATAGCGTTCAAAGTCACTCTTGCGGAGATATGCTAATAACGAACGCCGTTTCCCTACCATTTGAAGCAAACCGCGACGACTTGCAAAATCTTTCTTATGTTTTTTCAAATGTTCTGTAAGTTCGCGGATCCTCTCTGTGAGAATTGCCACCTGCACTTCGGGGGAACCCGTATCATCACTGGTTCGTGCAAATTCCTGAATAAGTTCTTGCTTTCTCTCCTTTGTTAATGCCATATTTCTTTTCCTTTCATTCGCCCAACCTTAGAGAGGGGTTCACATATCCCCTCTCCAAGTGTTGGGTAGTTAAAATTACATATTTATTATAAACTTAATTGTTGCTATATCTCAAAAAGCAGATTAACAGCAAGTGCAACCACAACCGCACCCGGAAACCGCATCTTTATCGGTAAGGGCGACTACACCGGGTAGTTGTTTCCCTTCCAACATTTCAAGGGACGCACCGCCACCTGTGGATACATGAGACATCTTATCCGTTAAACCAAATGCTTCAATGGCTGCTGCGGTATCACCACCACCAATAACGCTAATAGCGCCGCTATTGGCAAGACATTCTGCAAGCGTGCGAGAACCTTTAGCGAAAGGTTCCATCTCAAATACGCCCACAGGACCGTTCCATACAACCATTTTTGCTTTGCGAATTTCATCACAGAATTTTTCTATTGTTTTAGGTCCGATGTCCATACCCATCCAGCCGGGTTCTATTCCGTCTGCGGGAACAATTTTCGTATCTGCATCTACAGCGAAACGGTTAGCAACTACAATATCTACCGGTAGTAATAATGGGATATTGCGTTCCTTTGCTTTTTCCATTGCATTTTTGGCAAATTCAATTCCTTCCTTATCCAGAAGCGAATCGCCAATTTCATAACCCATGGCTTTTAAGAAGGTATAAGACATGCCACCACCAATAATCAGGACATCTACCAGGTTCAGCAGGTTTTCAATGACCTTAATTTTGTCATTTACTTTCTTGCCACCCAATATAGCCACCAGAGGACGCTCCGGATTTTTCAATACCTTTTCAAAATACTCAATTTCTTTGGCTACCAGAAAGCCTGCAACACTTACAGGCATAAATTTGGTAACACCTTCCGTAGAAGCATGGGCACGGTGAACGGTTCCAAAGGCATCACTTACATAAACATCCCCTAACTTTGCTAATTGCTGGGAAAGTTCCGGGTCGTTTTTCTCTTCACCTTTCTCAAACCGTGTATTCTCAAGCAATAAAATATCACCGGGTTGCATTTCCGCTACGGCTTTCTCCACCTCGGGACCGACTACCTGGTCTACCTTCTTCACATTACCACCTATCAACTCGCGTAAACGGTCTGCCACGGGGTCCATCTTCAATTTTTTTAAGCCTTCGGTATCACCCGCTTTAATATAATCCTTCGGTCTACCTAAATGAGACATCAGGATTAATTTCCCGCCATTTTCGCGAACATACTGAATGCTGGGCAAAGCGGCACGAATACGGGTATCATCACGGACCGAACCGTCTTCGTTTTGCGGGACATTAAAATCTACCCGCATAAGGACACGCTTACCACAAACATCAATATCTTTTAATGTTAATTTATTCATATCCACATCCTTTCAATAAGGTGTGTTGTTGTATTTGTTTCTATGCATTCAAATGGGTTATTTTGCCATCAATTTTAGCAAATCAACGCAGCGGTTGGAATAACCAAATTCGTTATCATACCAGGACACGACTTTCACAAAGTTATCACCCATTACCATAGTGCTTTGAGCATCGAAAATACTGGAATTAGGATTGCCGATAACATCACAGGAGACTATCGGGTCTTCAGTGTATGCAAGAATGCCTTTAAGAGAGGTTTCAGCGGCTTCCTTGATTGCCTTGTTAATATCTTCTTTTGTTGCTTTCTTTTCCAATTCTGCAACGAGGTCAACGACGGAACCGTCAATAACCGGAACACGCATAGCGAAGCCATCTAATTTGCCTTTTAATTCGGGCAATACCTTACCGACGGCTCTGGCGGCGCCTGTTGTTGTAGGGATAATCGCATTGGCAGCAGCACGGGCACGACGAAGGTCTTTATGCGGCATGTCAAGCACACGCTGGTCATTTGTATAAGCATGAACTGTAGTCATAAATCCACGAACAATCCCAAAATTCTTGTGAAGGACCTTAGCCACAGGGGCAAGGCAATTTGTTGTGCAACTGGCGTTGGAAACAACTACATCCGTCGGTTTTAATGTTTCATCATTAACACCCATAACGACAATAGCATCAACTTCATCTTTCGGGGGAACGGTTAATAAAACTTTTTTAGCACCTGCAGAAACATGCTTTAAGCAATCGTCCTTCTTTGTAAAAATCCCTGTAGATTCAACTACAATTTCTGCACCTAAATCTTTCCATGGAAGTTGTGCAGGGTCTTTTATTGCGGTTACTTTGTATTCTTTTCCGTTAACAATGATGGAATTTTCCGTTGCCTTTACTTCTGCGTCGAGAACACCAAATACGCTGTCGTATTTAAGTAAATGAGCCAGTGTCTTCGCATCGGTAATATCGTTTACGCCTACGACTTCAAAATCAGCGTTTTTTACCAAAAGTTTAAATACCGTGCGACCAATACGACCAAAACCGTTAATACCAACCTTGATTGCCATAACTGAACCCTTTCTTGTTAAATGTTAATTGTTTAGTTTTACTTAAAACAAACACTTTCTGACAATATATTGATTTTGTATTTTTACAAATATATGATTATCCGTCTTTTATAACGGAAACACTTTTTTCTAATTATTCCCCCTTACCGCTCTCTTTCTTTATCGGGGATTATATTATCGCATAAATTAAAGGGAATATTCAATTTATTTATATTGTCAAGGATACTATTCCTCTGATAATTCATGTGTAGCCTCTGTGGGATGAGGTTTTCGGGTTAAAAGATGTTTGGGTGTGAATCGGTAGGATGCAATCATCGTTGGAATTACAGCACTTCCAATGACAGCAATCACGATGTAGGAATACTGTTCTGTATTGATAATATTATGAGTATACCCGAACAGAGCCGAGATAGTCCCGAAAGTCAGACCAGTGGACATCATTAAGGTATAATACCATCGTTCGTTTCTTTCTTCCCTGAATTGCGAGATGAAAGGATAAAGTCCGAATATTTTGGAAATTACCTTTGCTCCTAACAGGGCAACGATTAGAAGAGGTGCCGAAATTAACGCAGGAATAGACACAAGTGTCCCTGCTCTTAAAAAATAAAATGGGGTTAGAAATCCAACAGTTAAGGTTCGCAATCTTCGCAACCACACGGGATTTCTTTGACTGAATTCGGCAAGCACCATACCTGCTATATAAGCAGGCAATACGGCTTCATTGCCAGACCATAATGCCAATGCCCCTAATCCGAATAGTGTAAATGAAATCCATTTGGTTCGAATGGCTGCCGTTCGGTTTCCATATACCTTTGTCAAATAGTTGGTAATGAACGGGAAGAGGGCAAGATAAATAACTGTTATAGCAATAAAAATAAAGGTTTTGTAGGTAAACGGCGCAAAGATAATTCCTAAAGCCAGAACGGTACCAATGTCATTGATAAAGCAAGAGCCTAATATGCCCTTTCCAAATTCTGTAATATTTAATCCTGTATCAATCATTACCGCATAGACCACAGCCATTGAAGTAGTTGATAGGGCTACACCACATAGCAAACTGGCTTTGGGATCCCAGCCCAATAAGAAATGAGCAATTAATGAACAACCGATAAATGGAGAAAAAAATCCAACCAAGCCTACAAGAAGCACTTCCTTCCATTTGTTTTTAATCACCGTAGGTTCTAATTCTGCACCTGCCAGAAAGGTAAGAAATATGGCTCCGCTCCCCGCAAGAAATTTTAGCCATTCTTCACTATTGTTAAGCAAATTGGTTTGCAGGAAATTGCTTGCTACATACCCAGCAACAACACCCACACAAATTTCTATCAAAGCAATAGAAACCTTTAAATAGTAGGCAATTATTGCAGAGATGAGGGCAAGAGACAACCAGATTGATGCAGATAGATACAGTTGTTCCATGTCGTATTCCTTTCATAAGGATAAATAGAGTTACATTGAGGATGTTTCAGGTAGGAGTTATCAGCCACACTCGGCAGTTTGAGGAGAACCCCATCTCCGCTGCTTTACAAAAATATTTTAACACACATAATCGAAAAATTTAAAATAGCGTATCTATTGAAATATCGCCCCCATTTGTTATATAATTAAAATCCTTTTCAACTTACAAATTTATATTGAAAGGAGGTTGATTTCTTTGACAAAGGTTCGAATTAAGCCGGAAGAGTCTTTCGACAAGGCTATGCGGCGTTTTAAGAAAAAGTGCAATAAAGATGGTATCATGCAGAGACTTCGCGAACTTCGCCATTATGAAAAGCCATCGGAACGCCGTCGTAGAAGATTAATCAAAGCAGTATCTCGCTCAATCATGGAATCCGAAACTGTTCAATAGAAGATCTTTCCAATTCCAATTTATAAAAGCACAAGAGATAATCGAAAATAAAATGCTCTCTAACAGATAAGTTGGGAGCATTTTTATTTTAGAAAAGATTATATTTGCGGGGCATTGGATAAATCACTGATAACAAAATCCTGGACGGGTGGGCTTGCTCCATCTCCTCCGCCGCAGGATAAACCAACAACGGCATTAAATTGTTTCGGGTCAATACTAAGATAGGTTATCTGTATTTTTCCATCATAGAACAATTCAACCTGAATATTGTTTTTAAATGCTTTGCCATCTTCTCCAATTGTTGGATTTTTTGCAAGAGGAATATTTATCCATGAAATAACTACCTTTTGAGGAAGCAAGCTATAAATAACACCACTCCCTTCCTCTGCAAGCAATGCATCAATCGGTAAAAGAGAGATTTGTGGATATGCAAAATGTTTCCCCACTGTAATAGGTTCCAGTCCCTCTGCACCAAAGGATATATATCCTTTACTGGAAATATAAATCTCCGTGTATTTAACCCCATAAAAAGGAATGGGTGCTATTGAGGAAGTTATCCTAAACGGGTCTTGCAATGCAAAAAAAGCAGGGTTTCCCATATTGGGAGGTTGCTGTGGAAATTGCTGAACATTTTTCTTGATACCTTGCTTATAAAAGTGTAGTCCGCCATCCGGAATAAAAACCAATGTTGTATTGGATAAATCAAAAGGTCGGTTATAAAGACCTCCAAAGACCTCTGTATAGAAGTTAGGAACCGTAGTTACTGTAATTACTTTCTCCTTTCCTCCGCCTGAAACTTTGATATATCCTGTGGTAAAAGAAGGCACCGCCTTTTGATTGCTATCACGATTGATATGAACAGATATATTTACAGGATCATCAGCTGCAGCAATTTTCCCGGAGGTTGGATTTACAATAATCCAATTTCTTGTAGGTTCTACTTTATAGTATAAGATAGAATTCTTTTCACCGGCGTTCCATATTTGAAATTCCCAGTCTGTTTCTACAATGCCTGTATACATATCTCCGCTAAAATGATGTGATTGTGCAGATACCTGCAAATCGGGCTTGGGGCATCCTGTTAAAAATGCCATAACACACAACAATAACAGGAATGTAGATATTCGATGTAAAAAGAAGAACATTTTCATTATGCTTTACTCCAATATGTTGCTATTTATTTGATTGTACTCCTATAAGTATATTACATCGAATACTCATTTCGTTTCTCTTTTTTTAAGAAAAATTTATTCCCCAATCTTCTAATTTGCATAACTTCTTTATTAAAAATAAGTTGCAATTTTCCCTGTTCAATCACAGGAAAAATAGAAATTTATAAAGAATTACCTTCTATATAGTTACTTTTTGGGTTCTAACTTTCTTAATTTGATATTACGAAATTCAATCGGTGCTCCTTCACTTTGCAATGCGATATAACCTTCTGTTACGGTGCATTTATGTGCTTCATTTTGCAGAACACCATTTACAAATAGGCGAATGGTGTCCCCTTCACACCAGATATCGTATTGATTCCATTCCCCGGGTTTCTTTTCACTACTGTCCGCCCGCTTCGGCACACGACGGTCATCTTTGTTCGTGTGTTCCTCAAAATCTGTTCCACCAATCACCCAGAAATCCCCTGCATTTTCATGCATGAGTTGCGCCTCAATAGATTTAGGCCAGACTTCATCTTTATCCTGAACATGAAGCAAAACGCCACTATTGCCCGGGGAGCCTGCCCAACGCCATTCCAATTGTAATTGATAATTCCCAAATTTTTTGTCTGTGCGAATATAACCTGCGGGATTTCCGGTACAATGAATAACTCCATCCTTTATCATCCATGTTTTCGCAGGGTCTGCATTTGGGTCCGGAATAAACTGAACCCAACCCTGTAAGGATTTTCCGTCAAACAAAGAAATCCATTCACCTTTCTCCGCAGCACAGGTTTCATCCGCTCTAATGTTTATCGTCGCTAAAGTTACGAGGATAATCATTGTGAACATCATTGACAACATCATTTTGTAATTCATATTTTGCTCCTTCTAATAATAGTTTTATATTTTCTGAACACTACATACTTTTATTAAATTTCATAATACCACATTTAACCCCTTTTTAAAAACCAACATATTGTGTGCAAACAAACAATAGATTTTAAATGATTACTTATAGGGACATAGGTAACAGATTTATATTTTCTTTCCTAATCGTAGGGGATACGGCATGCCATGTTTCTACTTCGTTATAAGGTCTTTGTTGTAAAAGAATTAAACACAGAGGACACAAAGAAAAATCTACACAATGGACACAGAGGAGGGCGAAACATGTTTCGCCCCTACTTTTTGAACTCTGTGCAAAGTCTCTGTGTTCTCTGTGGTAAAAAGACTTATTCACTTAAAAATACCCGCAGCGAGGACGCTTCATCTACATTGTATAAAATAATGCATGATGGATTTTTCTATTCGTTTTTATTCGCGTTTATTTGTGTAATTCATGGTTATAACTTTTTAACCAATTTAAACCCAATCTAAAAAGATGACCCGTAGCGTATTTCAAGTTGTGAGAAAATCTCTTGTCTTCTTCATTAATATTTTTGGTGTTCCACATAGATTAAAAATCATCTATTATTTATGTCCATAATCGTTCATCTTAAATTACTCTTTTATTCGACTACACTAATTTATCGGGTCTCATTTAGTTGGGACTTGTTCTGAAAAAATAATGATTTTCGTCCACTTTTCTGAAAGGAAGCGGTAGATAAGGGTCATACTTAAAACCGCAATATAAATTGTAGCAGCGATCCAGGAACCAAAAGCACCCCAACCCAAAACAAAACCCACAATGATAGATAGCGGTAGGAAAAGGCAATAAGCATTGATAACCATCGCCCACATTACCCAGCGGGTATCACCGGCACCTCGCAAAGCACCTAAACAAATAATATTAACGGCATCAAATGCTTGAAATAAGGCGGCTAAAATTAATAACCGATGTCCAAAACGAACCACCTCCGGATCTTTACTGAATATATGGTAAATGAGTTTCCCCCCAAAAACTGCAAGAATCAAACCCATAGTTACCATGTATCCCATGCACAGCGCAAGTGCAACATAAACCCTTTGTTTGGCTATTTGCACTTCCCGCCTGCCTAACCACTGTCCAACGATTGCAGAAATACCAATACTCACCGCCACCGCAGGCATAAAACACAAATGCATAAAACTGATGGCTACATTATGCGACGCAAGAGAAACATCTCCGAACCTACCCACAATAAAACTGGTAAATATGCTCCAGTTGCAAATATCCAAAAACATGGATAGTCCCGCAGGTATACCAATTCTTATTAATTCTTTCATCCGTCGGAAATCAAAATGGTAGTAAGTTCGTGTTCCAAATTTTTGATGTAGGCCGGGCTTTAGAAACAGAAAAAATAGAATTAATGTTTGTGTCCATTGAGAAATCACGGTGGCATAACTGGCACCGGCTATTTCCAAGCGTGGAAAACCTAACTTACCGAAAATCAAAAGGTAGTTTAATATCAGATTTAAGACATTCCCTATAATAGCGGAATACATGGGAACTCGTGGTTTGCTGATAGAAGGGAAAAAAGATGCTAAAGCGGAACCCATAGCCATCGGGAAATAGCCCAGTAAGCGAATGCGGAAATAAGTTATTTCCTGTTGGGTAACTTCGGGACTGTGTTTCATCCATGAAAACAACAACTCCGAAAAAACAAACAATAGTCCTGCAAGCAAGATAGAAAAAAACGATAGATAAATTCCCTGCCAAGTATACCGCGAACAATCTTTCCATATTTCCTTACCATACGACTGTGCTACAAATGTCCCCGTGCAACCTACAATACCTAATAATAATGTGCTCATCGTGTATGACCATATTCCCGCAGAACCGACCGCTGCTAAAGACACCGTTCCTAATTGAGCGACCATCCACTTATCACAGAATTCCATAACAGTATAAGAAAGGGAACCCAATACAATAGGCCAGGACATATAGAACACTTCACGAATGGCTTCTATCCATAGTAAGTGTTTGGCTTTATTTTCATAAATGGATTGAGACATAAAATTTCGATAGTTCCCTTCTATATTAATTCTTTTTGGAATGTATTATACTATGTATAAAAGAACGGAATGTAAAAGGATTGTTTGCATGGCTCGTATAAAGTTATATATTCAGCAACCCATAAATGAGTTTACACTGAAAATGCTTCTTGAAGCCCATGGGTATGCTATTGTAAACGATTCTGCCGATGTATTGATTACCGATGATTATTCTTTCGCATTAAGACATGCGAAAAATCAACCCACCCTCATTCTGGCATCGGCACAACAAATTCCTCAGGCAGTAGAACTGATGAGACAGGGTGTATATGGATATATTTTCGTGCCTTTTCAACCAGATGAAGCACCCATGATGGTTGAACGAGCATTGGGGTTATGGAAAGCAGGTAAAAATACGGTTGAGAAAAAAACGGTATCGTTAACAGAACTGGAAACAGAGACCATACTAAAAACTTTGGCAGAATGTCATTTTAACCGTTCAGAAGCAGCCCGCAGATTAGGCATTGGAAGAAATACGCTCTGGCGAAAACTGAAAAAAATCAAAGCAAGAAATGATAGCGGTTAACTCGTCGGACTTTTCTAAACCATCAGATCTGAATACTCTCTTTTACTTCTGCTGAGGAGACGGATTTGAAGGGGGTTTCATCGTGCATTTCCCTTCAAATACAACACCTTCCGCAATACTAACACGGGGAGCAGTAATATCACCTATAACTTTACCGGAAGCGGTAATTTCTAATCGTTCCGTTGCAAAGATATTTCCCTGAACCTCACCACTTACGATAACCTGTTGTGCTCGAATTTCTGCTTTAACCTTACCGTTATCATGAATTACAACAGTATCTTTACTGGTGACTTTTCCAATGACCTCTCCTTCAATTCGGAGTGAGCCTTCCGATGTTATATCACCATTTACTACTGTTCCAGGACCAATTACACTTTTTACATCCATTTCACCGGGACCTTTCTTTCTTACATCTAACATAATACTTTCCTACTCTTTAATTTACTTTGATTTTATGAAAGACCGATTTACTAAAAGCAAACAATTGTTATCTACTCAAGTATTTTAACGGATTTACGGCTTGCTTTCCAATTCGGACTTCAAAATGTAAATGAGGACCTGTACTTCTACCTGTGCTCCCTACCGCACCGATAACCTGTCCTTTTTCAACTTTTTGACCTACTGTAACATTAATCTGGGATAGGTGAGCATACGCCGTCTGCATACCATCACCATGGTCAATGATAACCATCTTTCCATAGTCACCTTCACGCCCCGCAAAACTTACCGTTCCCTTACCTGCGGATATAACTTGCGTGCCATAAGGTGCTGAAATATCCAAACCGTCATGATGTCTTATTCTGCGGGTGAACGGGTCTCTACGATACCCGAAATACGACATCAATTTGCCCATCCGCTTTGCCAGAGGCCAACTATTCGGTGTGCGTTCAATCTTAACATTCTGTGCCTCCACACCTTTAAGCAAATCCTGCAGTCCTATTTTACGCAAGGCAATTTCCTGTAATATCAAATCTGCAGAAAGACGATTGGAACTGCGTAAAAGGGTAGGAACACTTATAGAATTACGACTTACCTGAAATTCCATATTCATGGATTTCCCTGCAGGACCTCCTTTGCCTCCTTCCTTACGGCTTGTAGTATCCACCGCCGGTGTCTTGTATTTCGGCGTCAAACCCGTTGCCTGACGTGCTTTTGTCTCTATTTCTAACAATTCATTTAATTGCGATGTGATTACCGCGATTGTTGATTCATATTCCGAGCGAAGTTGGTTCTCTATACGACGCAATTCCTCCTCAGAAACCCCATTTGCAACTACCTGGCTGGTATTCCCATTACCTGTAGCATATTCCAAATTGCGATTAATTTGCTTCAATTCCGATAGATGTGTCGAAATAATATGCTGGCGGGTATATAAAAAGGAAGTAAAGAAAGTCAGCACCGCTATCAGAAGTAAAATAAAACCAAATACGCCCGGTGATAACCTTACATGGATTTTCTCACCTTCCTTTTTCGGAAGCCTGATTATTGTCCACGATTTCACGCGTTTCGGCTCCTTATAGAAAAAGGTTTGTTCCTTTTCCTTGATTTATATAATATAATTTCTCAATCTCAAATCTTTAATATTCAATTTTGACGCAAATTCAAATTTAACACGAATTAACCAGTTTTGTCAAATAAAATTTTAAAATTTTTTAAATTTTTGTAACAAAAAATTCGTCTATTTGTATATATCTATGAAATATAAGGATTTATTTACACTAAAAAAGTATAAATTTTTCAAGCAAAATTTAAAAATAACGGGTATAATTAGATTAGAGGTGATTAAAAAAACAGATTGTTAGATATAAAACATTAAAAGTCTGCAGGTAGTTTGAGAATGAAAAAAGAGAAGTGTATTTTGTTTATTTTATACATTTGTCAACAATTAATCTAAATTTGATTTGTTTATTTTAATCCCTTCTTCCTTTTCCACTTGTCCTATCTATCTTCTGTATGTTAATTTATACAAAACAGAAAAGGATTACTGCCATGTTATCACCTTCATCAAAATCTTTTCTCTATGATTTACTAGCTACTCCAAGCCCTTCAGGTTTTGAAGTTCAAATTCAGGAAAAGTGCAAAGAATATATGACGGGCTACGCAGACGAAATCTATAAAGATGTTCACGGAAACCAATTCTATATAATCAACAAAAATGCTCCTCTGCGTGTTATGCTCTGTGGTCATGTAGATGAAATAGGGTTGATGGTCAATTCTATTGATAATAATGGTTTTATTCGTGCAGTAGATATTGGCGGTGTAGATATTGCTGTTCTCCCCGGGCAAAGGGTAGTGATACACTCAGCAAAAGGTGCTGTATACGGTGTTATTGGCAGAAAGCCTATTCATCTAACGCGGGAAAGAGAACGGGAAAAATCTCCAGAACTACATGAACTATGGATTGACATTGGAGTGACAAGCAAAAAAGAGGCAGAAAAAATGATATCGGTAGCAGACCCGATTACTTTAGATGTTCCTATTCGTGAACTTAAAAACAACTTGATTTCTGCCCGTGGGTTGGACGACCGTATTGGTGCTTTTGTTTGTCTCGAAGCCATACGCAATTTGCCCAAAAACAAATTAAAAGTGGCAGTTTATTGTGTTACCACAGTTCAAGAGGAAATCGGTTTACGAGGAGCCGTTACAAGTGCTTTTGCATGTGAACCGCATACCGCCTTAGCGGTAGATGTTGGCTGGGCAACAGACCATCCGGGAATTAACAAAGACAAATATGCCGACATTAAATTAGGGAAAGGTCCTATCCTTGATAAAGGACCGAATATAAATCCGAAGGTGCTTGAAGGCTTAATTAAAATAGCCCAAAATCAGAAAATTCCTTATCAACTTATGCCCGCACCGCGTGCTACGGGGACCGACGCAAATGCTATCCAATTAAGCCGTAAAGGAGTTGCCACAGGACTTGTGGGTATCCCCAATCGTTATATGCATACACCCGCAGAAATTGTCTCATTGACAGATGTAGAAAATACCATAAAATTAATAAAAAATTGGATACTTTCCTTGACCCCTTCGATAGATTTTACCCCATAATCAATACTTATAACATTCCCAATTAATAAGAGGTTTATATGTTCAAAGAAAATAAAATACAATTTACCCGTCGTAGTTTCCTTGCTTCTACCATCCTACTTCCCGCTGCGACTATGGCTTATGCACAAAGCACGGTAATTTCAACAAAACCTCGTAATGCATGGGATGAATTTGAGATGTATGAAGATAAAAAAACAGGAGCAAAGATATATAAAATCGTTACGGGTCCCTCTAAAAATACAACGATATACCAAACTCATCCCATGTGGGGAAAATCCTGTGAACATTTTTATTTTCTTTCAGACCGCTCGGAAGGTAAATTGCAATTACATCGCTTAGAAAGAACTACTAAAAAAATTTCTCCCGTGCTTGAAATAGGTATTGGCAATTTTTCATTATCATGGGAAACAGAAAGGGTTTATTTCTTTAAAGAAAACAAAATATTCAAACAAGAGGCAGATGGAAGCAGGTCAGAAATAGGGACATATCCCGACGAATTTGGCACAATGGTAGGCGGGATTGGGATTTCTGCAGATGAGAAATGGTTATACTGCGGCACACATAAGGAAGACGAAGAACAAAATGTCCTGCGTCGGATGAGTATTCCGGATGGTAAATGGGAAGAATGTGCTCGGGTCCCGTTTAAGATAGGGCATGTTCAACCGAATTTCTGGAATACAGACCTGGTAATGTTTTGCTGGGAAACAGGCGGAGACAGTCCACAGCGGACATGGTGCTGGTCTGAGAAAACTCACAAGGCGGAACCTTTCTTTGTAGAACATGATGAACTCTGGGTAACCCATGAAGTATGGTGGGGCAAAGAGCGTGCTTTATTTACTATCTGGCCCTATGATGAAGCACATAAAAAATTACCTCATGGCGTAGCAGAAACAGACAAAGAAAATGGAAGCAAAAGTATTATGAATTTATTAGCCCAATATCCTGCATGGCATACTCATGGTAGTCATGACTTCAAATGGGTATTAGGTGATGATTTTGACAGAAACATCTGGTTGATTTTACCGGAGAAAAAGGAACGGAGGCTACTTGTTTCGGGTAAAATCGGAAACAATATTAAAGTGCATCCACATGCGTCGTTTTTGCCGGACAGTTCTGGTATTGTTTTTAATACTTCCTGTTTTGGTTATGAAGAAATTCATCTTGTTCTGTTACCGAAAAATTTTGAGGCTTTGCCTTTGGTTTGACCTGTTTCTCTTATCAGACCTATTCAAATAGACAATCATAACCTCTTAATATGATATTATTTAAACCTCCAATTTTCTTTTTATGTCCCCGGGAAAGTATCTATGCGATTTTTAGATTACATCAAAGAGCAAATTTTAATTATTGACGGTGCCACAGGTACGATGGTACAGGACCTGGATTTAGGTGTTGAATACTATGGTGGCGAACCCTATCGAATGCTTACTGATTTAATAAATTTTTCCGCACCTGAAGCAATGAAATCCATCCATCGAACCTACTTTGAGGCAGGTAGTAGTGCTGTAGAAACAAATACCTTCGGTGCATCTCATTTGCGTCTCTCGGAGTATGATTTCACAGAGTTAGATACAAAAATCTTCCCTGCCAATCCTTACAATATAACGCTGCAAAAACTTACCCATAAGGAATGGAGTTATTATCTCAGCCGTCGTGGGGCTGAAATTGCCTGCGAAGCACGCGAAGAATATCGGCACTCAAACAAATACGACAACAGACCCCTTTTTATTTTAGGTTCTGTAGGTCCATCCAACCGTGTATTGACTTTTTCGCGGGCAGGATTAACCCCGTCCACTTTTGAAGAGATACGCGAAAATTTCTATATTCAGATAAAAGGTTTGTTAGATGGGGGTGTGGATGTCATTTTATTTGAGACACAACAGGATATTCTCGAACTGAAAGCAGGTATCTTTGGTGCGCGGGATGCTATGCAGGAATGTGGTAAACATGTACCTGTTATTGCTCAGATTACCGTTGATCCCTTTGCCCGTATGCAAATCTTTAATACCGATATTCATTCTGCCATTGTTAGTATTGAGGCGTTAGGCATTGATGTCTTCGGTATTAATTGTTCTATAGGTCCCGACCTGATGCAAACCGCTGTGGAAAAAATGTCCCGTTATGCCCATGTCCCTTTAAGCACAATACCCAATGCGGGATTACCTCAATCGGAAGCGGGAAGAACTGTTTTCCGATTTGACCCAAAACCTTTTGCAGAGATTTTAAGTTCCCTCGCATTGGAGTATGGCTTAAATATCGTTGGTGGTTGTTGTGGCACACGACCGGAGCATATTGCAGAATTAGTGGAACGATTAAAAGGGAAAAAGCCCGCTCTTCGAAAGCCATCGAATATGATTTTCATTGCGGGCGTGCAGAATGCAGTGGCTTTAGATGCAGAGCGTTCTCTCATTCGTATAGGGGAACGGCTAAATGTTCGCGGTTCAAAAAAAGTGCGAGAAGCGGTTGAAACGGATAACGGGATAGATATGGATGCTCTGGAAGAAGTGGCACGCGAGCAGATTAACGATTTAGGATGTGAAATTATTGATGTTTGCATGGACTCCAACCATGTAAACACAGTAAAAACCCTATCCCAAGTGGTTCACCAGATTAGTGCAGATATTAAAGGGGCAATGTGTATTGATTCGTTTCAGCCGGATGCTTTAATCGAAGCCGTTCGCTACTATGCAGGTGTGCCTATATTGAATTCCATATCTCTGGAAGAAGTGGAAACGGGAAAAACTAAATTAGATATTCTTTTACCGCCTACAAAGGATTTCGGTTGCTTTTATGTGGCTCTTTGTACAGACTCCAAAGGTCCTGCGGATACAGTAGAACGGAAAATTACTCTTGCTAAGCAAATCGTTAAAAAAGCGAATAATTACGGCGTCCCGACACATCGTTTATTTATTGATGTAAATGTCTTCCCTATCGGTGCAGAACCCAACGATATACAAAATTATGCTCTGGAAACTTTGCAGGGGATTGAACAGGTTCGAAAAGAAATACCGGACGCATTCACCATCATTGGCGTGGGAAATCTAACCAATGGCTTGGCACAAAAACCTCACATGCGGAAGGTCCTTACCTCTGTTTTTTTAGACGAAGCACGCAAACGCGGTCTCCACTCTGCTATATTGAACCCACAGCACTATGTTTTCGTCGAAAATCTTGACCCGGAGGATTATCGTCTTGCTAAGAAAATAATCTTTGAGCGAGATATGGAATGCTTCGCAATATTGGAGGAACGAGCATTATCGTTAAAACAAAAAGAAACCGTTAAGAAAAGTAATTATGATGAATTGCCTCTGGAAACGGCTATCTGCGAAAAGATAAAGGATGGCTTCAAAGAACGGGGGAAAGGACGGGTTGAATTTCAAGGATTTGTTTACGAATATCAGGACTTAATCGTTCCGCAAGTAGCAAAAGCCTTGGAAAAGCACGAGCCATTAAACTTTGTCAGCGATTACTTGATGTCTGCCATGCAGGAGTTAGGGGATTTGTTTGGTAAAGGGGAAGTGTCTTTACCCCATCTCCTCCGTTCCGCCGATGTTATGAAACAAGCCATGGGCTTTATTGAAGGCTACCTGCGTTATAAAGCAAAACAAGAAAAGCGGGAACAATCGGAAGAGACTGTGCGCGGGACTATTATTTTAGGAACGGTGTATCAAGATGTGCATTCTATAGGTAAAGACCTGACCAAAACCTTGCTTGAAAATTATGGATACAAAGTCATTGATTTGGGGGTTATGGTGCCATTACAGGAATTCATTGACCAGGCAAAGAAACACAATGCTAATGCAATTGGCATGTCTGCACTTTTAGTGCAAACGGCAAATCACATGATAACGGTAGCACGCATGAGCAAAGAACAGGGACTGGATATACCCATTCTCACGGGAGGTGCCGCAGTAACTCCGCGTCATACAGCCTTTGTAGCAATGATGGGGCAGGAGGATATAAACCAAATACGAGCGGATGTGTTCTACTGCCGAACGGCGATGGATGGCGTAAACATTATGAACCAGATAACCACTTCTTCGGAAACACGCGAAAAACTATATCAGCAAAATAGAGAAGCATTAAAACAACGCTACCTTCAAGCAACAAAACGCATTCAAGAAGAAGAACAAAAATTACGAGAATTGCCCCGTCGTATTATTTCAACGCCTTTTCCCCAATACCCAAAATCTCCGCGATTTCGCAATCGCATTTTCCGTATGTCCCTCTCCGAATTTTTGAAATATATTGATAAACAGACCCTATTCTCCCTGAATTGGAAATTTGGAGGGAAAACCAGTCAGGAAAGGGCAGGGCATACGATTGAAGAACTGGAAAAACTTTTTGATAAATGGACCTCGCTCACAGAAAAACAAAAATGGATAGAACCTCAGGCGATATATGGACTATTCCTGGCAAAATCGGTTGATAATTGGGTTTATGTTTATAATCCGGAGAATATAGATGAGATTTTGGGCAAAGTTGAATTTACTACTGTTATCGGTGCCGGCGAAAAAGACCTTGTATCGGGGTCACAATACTTCCGCTCCATTAACGATAATGAATGGGATGTAATTGGAATACAGGTTAGCACCGCAGGACCTTCTATAGAACAAGGGCTTGCCTATTTCAAAGAACAGGGAGATAGCGAATCCTGCTTATTCCTTCAAGGTTTGGGAGACCGCATTGCAGAGGATACCGCGGAATACATACATCGGCATTTACAAGACTTGCTCCACATACCACACGAACAAGGGAGACGCTGGTCACCCGGCTATCCCGGTATGACAAATATAATGATGAACAAAACCATTTTAGAAATCCTTGGCGGAGGTGATTCCATCGGCGTTTCTTTACTAAACTCCGGACAATTCCATCCTACATGCACTACCGCTGCCGTGATTTCCTTCCATCCCGAAGCCAAATATACCTGATACGGAAAATTTAAAGTTAACAAAAAATAGAAAATGAATTATCTCTCTGATATGATATTTTTAAAAATTAATTATTCATTATAGCGAGAAGGAACTTGTTTATGTTTTTTAATATCCCGATGAATCATCTATTTACTCCATCTCTTGCCCAATCCCGAGCCATCACCCCTGAAAACCGCACAGGAGAAAAAGGAAAAGGCGGTATGGCGACGGAAGGACCCGCTTCTGCCTGTGCACGCGATTTAGGACAGGGATGGAAAATATCCCCCTATATAAAAATATCTGCAGGCACAACGGAAATCCTTGCGGATATTCAGGATTCAGGAATCATCCAGCATATCTGGTTAACCCCCACAGGAAACTGGCGACATCAGATATTGAGGTTCTATTGGGATAATGAAGAAAATCCAAGTATTGAAACGCCATTGGGCGATTTCTTTGCGATGGGCTGGTGTGAATATGCTCCTTTAAATTCTTTAGCAATATGTGTTAACCCCGGCAGTGCATTTAATTGCTATTTCCCTATGCCGTTTCGGAAACGATGTAAAATAACTCTGGAAAATATCGGCTTCGACGAAGTAGTCCTGTATTATCAAATTGATTATTGTCTTACCGATGTGCCAGAAGATGCATTTTATCTGCATGCACGCTGGCATCGTGAAAATCCCCTACCGTATAAGAAGGTTTATACTCTGTTAGATAATGTTCGCGGGAAAGGGAAATATGTCGGCACTTATCTGGCATGGCAGTCCAACAATTGCGGTTGGTGGGGTGAAGGAGAAGTAAAGTTTTACATTGACGGCGATAACTGGCCTACCATCTGCGGAACCGGGACAGAAGACTATTTCTGTGGCTCATATAACTTTGACCGTGGAGGACAGTATACTCCCTTCTGCACACCATATTCAGGCTTACATCAAGTTATAAAACCAGATGGCTCTTACCGTTCCCAGCAAAGGTTTGGAATGTATCGTTGGCATATTCCGGACCCCATCTGTTTTGAAAAGGATCTTCGCGTTACTCTACAAGCATTAGGTTGGCGTAGTGGCGGGCGATATTTGCCCCTACAAGACGATATAGCCTCTGTGGCATATTGGTATCAGACCGAACCCCATCAACCTTATTCCCCATTACCAGACCGTGATTTCCTGGAAGTAATTTAACGCATGATGAAATTTCCCTTTTAAAGAAATAGGTACCTTGTCTATAAACACAAATGGAAACAAACGAGAAAATTTGTTTCTTATCCGTGGATTGGGGTAACTGGGACAAATGGGACAGAGGGGATAATAGGACTTGTGGGACGAATGAGACGAATGGGACAGAGGGGGCAAATGGTATTAATTGTGTAGAGATGAAAAATTTTTCGTCTCCAGACATTTCAAAATCCTTACCCATCATGTAGCTGAAGCGTCCCCGCTTCTGGTGTTTTCAAATGCTTAAATCTTTTCTACCACAAAAAGCACAAAGACCTTGTACAAAGTTCACAATGTAGGGGCGAAACATGTTTCGTTTCCTACCCCTTTGTGCCCTCTGTGGTTAATTTTTCTTAACAAAAAATCATGTCCCTTATCACAGCCAAATCCTCACCGCTTCGAGTGTTTAATTTCACACCATTATAAAATCTCATGTAGGGGCGGCCTTGCCAGGCGGGCGGTTTTTAATTCGTCCAAACCCCGCCCGCACGGCAGTGCTCCCGACAAAAAAATGTATTGTAGGGGCGATTGGCTAATCGCCCTCTTCGTGTATTCCGTCCAGACATCGTCAATATCGCAAATCCTCATTATGAAATTGATATGCAATCAATGCAGCGTTAGTGCGAAACATGTTTCGCCCTCACATATTCTTCATATAAATATCCCCCGTGTCCTTTGTGTAAAATTCCCTTCGTGTCCTCTTTGGTTTATTTTTTTACCACAGAGAATACAAATAAAAACAAACAAAAGACAAAAAAACAGAGCAGGCGGGGCGTTTTATCCCATACCTGCCCTGTGTAGTTCACATACAAGCAGTTACGATAACTCTACTTTTTCCGATTTTGCCTCTTATCCATTCCACTCATCAGGGAGATGAGAAAACCAAACAACACAAAGTCTAATAGGTACTTCCACCATTTATCTCCCGTTGCTTTGCTACCAAAACATCCACATTTTTTATCTGTTCCACCTCCTCCTTCGCCTTCTCCCTCTTTTGTACCTTCTGTGGTTCCTTCATGAACAGAACCTTCTGCCGTTCCTTCATGTATCCCTTCCATCACTCCTTCATGATGAGTTCCTTCCACCGTTCCTTCATGAGCAGAACCTTCGGTTACGCCTTCTACGACACCTTCACCTTCCTGTGTCCCCTCCTGCGTCCCTTCAGTTACGCCTTCACCTTCAGTTACGCCTTCTACGACACCTTCACCTTCCTGTGTCCCCTCCTGCGTCCCTTCAGTTACGCCTTCACCTTCGGTTACGCCTTCTACGACACCTTCACCTTCCTGTGTCCCCTCCTGCGTCCCTTCAGTTACGCCTTCACCTTCGGTTACGCCTTCTACGACACCTTCGCCTTCGGGACACGGTCCCGTGGATACGACTAAATTCACTGCACTATTTTGTGGAACTTGCACTCCACCTATTGGATTCTGGCTAATCACATTCCCCGCAGAAACCGTATTACTACATTGCTGGCTTATCGTCCCTACACTCAGTCCTGCTCCTGTTATCGCACTTGCCGCATTCGCCTGTGTCATACCGACTACATTCGGAACACCAGTAAAAGGTCCGCCTTGCCATAACAAGTAAGGATAACTCACACCTTCTATTATCCCCCAAACTGTCGTAAAATCCCATCCTTGATAAGTAGCTTGCTGTTTCATCTGGGCAGTTGTTCTACCGGTACCTGCACCAGAGGTACTCATACTCGAAGTCTCCATATCCCAATAACTGCTCGTTACTGTGCCCGAACCGCTATATCCTATCAACCCTCCCTTATCACTTCCAATACCACCTACAGAACCTGAAGAATAGGTATTAGTAACATTACCATCAACCATAGACCCTATCAAACCGCCTATTTCAGAACCTGAACCAGTAACGGAACCCATCGCATAACTATTACTCACCGTGCCTTTACTCCAACCTATTAGCCCGCCGATAAATTCATCACCCGACACCATACCCATACTATTACATTCATTCACCATACCACCATAATTTTCACCTATCAGACCGCCAACATGACTGTCACCTGACACCGTACCCGTACTATAACATCCACTCACCATACCTTTTTCATTCACACCCACCAAACCGCCAACACACCAACCAGCCAATACTGAACCCATACTATAACATCTATTCACAGTGCCAATATTATAACCCACAAGTCCACCGATAATATCACTACTACCCGATACCAAACCCGTACTATAACAGTTATTTACCATACCACCGTAGTTTTCACCCACCAGACCGCCGACACTTCGTTTTCCTCTTACCATTGCATTTTCTACCCCTACATCCCGTACCTCTCCATATAAACGACCAAATAAACCTACATCATCTTCTTTCGAACGATTAATATACAAATTCAATATCTTATGTCCATGTCCATAAAACTTACCCGTTAAAGGTCTTATTGGCTTAAACCCTTTATCTCCATCCCAATTCACTGTCTCCCCCGCATCTATGTCATTTACTAAATGATATATTCCATCCCAGGGATATTCTATATCTCGTCCTATCTTGTTCAATTCCTCTAAAGTACGGATGTCCTTCTCCACCGGCTCTCTAAATTGCGGTTGACCTAACGCCCTTAACCACGGATAGGTACTACCATTCACTATATTCCAAATATCGGTAAAGTTCCAATCGCTATAAGTAGACTGTTGTTTCATCTGAGCAGTCGTTTTGCCTTCTCCTCCCGCAGATGTGCTCATACCCGATGTCTGCGTATCCCAATAACTACTCGTTACTGTGCCCGAAGAGAGATCTCCTATCAATCCCCCTTTATTGCTTCCACTACCACCTACAGAACTTGTAGAATAGGTATTAGTAACATTACCAAAACGCAAAGACCCTATCAAACCACCTATTTTACCAATTGAACCAGTTATGGAACACATCGTATAACTATTACTCACCGTACCACCACGATTACTACCTACAAGCCCGCCAACATTACTACTACCCGACACCAAACCCGTACTATAACAGATACTCACCGTACCACTACAATTCTCAGCCACAAGACCGCCAACTAACAAATCACCTGACACCATCGCATTTTCTATCCCTATATTTTGTACCTCTCCATATAAACGACCAAATAAACCTACATAAGACTCTAATGAACGACTAATATACAAATTCTTTATCTTATGCCCATGTCCATAAAACTTACCCGTAAAAATACTTATTGGCTTAAATCCCTGACCTCCATCCCAACTCACCGTCTCACTCGCATCTATATCATTCACTAAATGATATATCCCATCCCAGGGATATTGTAAATCACGACCTATCTTGTTCAATTCCTCTAAGGTACTGATGTCCTTCTCTACCGGTGGACCACTAAATTGTGGTTGATCTAATTCCCTTAACCACGGATAGGTAATATCATTCACTATATCCCAAATATCTGTAAAGTCCCAATCAATGTAAGTAGATTGTTGTTTCATCTGAACAGTCGTTTTGCCTTCTCCTCCCGCAGATGTGCTCATACCCGATGTCTCTGTATCCCAATAACTACTCGTTACTGTGCCCGAACTGCGATATCCTATCAAACCCCCTTTATTGCTTCCACTACCACCTACAAAACCTGTAGAGTATGTATTAGTAACATTACCATCCTCCATATACCCTATCAAACCGCCTATCTTATTACCTAAACCTGTTACGGAACCCATACTATAACATTCATTCACTATACCATAATAATTGTAACCCACTAGCCCTCCAACATAATTACCACCCCACACTGAACCTGTACTATAACAGCCACTCACCGTATCATTAGAATTCCAACCTACTAAACCGCCAACATAATCACCACTACCCGAAACAGAACCCGTACTATAACATCTACTCACCATACCATTAGAATTCCGACCTACCAGACCGCCAATATAATCACCACTACCTGAAACCAAACCCGTACTATAACAGCCACTCACCGTACAATTTTCATTCTCACCCACCAGACCTCCAACACACCAATTACCCAATACCGAACCTGTACTGTAACATCTATTCACTGCCCCATGATAATTATAACCCACAAGTCCGCCTATACTATCACCATTACCTGAAACTAAACCTGAACTATAACATCCACTCACCGTACCACTATTATAACCCGTAAGTCCGCCAACATCCCAATCACCCAACACCATCGCATTCTCTATCCCTAAATCCTTCACCTCGCTACCTGAACCGATATAACCAAATAAACCAATATAATCTGTCTCCGAACGGTTAATATACAATTTTATTATTTTATATCCTTTCCCATCAAATTTACCTGTAAAAGGATCGATCGATGTCCCTATTGGTAAAAACCCTGCTCCACCATCCCAGTTCACCGTATCACTGGCATCTATGTCCTGCGTCAATTCATATTCACCATTTAATGGATAACCCGGGTCATTTCCAATCTTCTGTAAATCCACTATATTACTTATCTGTACCTTTGTAGGTCCTAATACTCGTAAATACGGATAATGCATATTTTCTATTATTAACCATACATTTGTAAAATCCCAGCCTATGTATGTTGCCTGTTGTTTCATTTCTGCTGTCGTTTTGCCTGTTCCAGCCGCAGAACTACTCTGCCCTGATGTCTGAGTGTCCCAATAACTATTCGAAATCGTGCCTTTATGAATTTCTCCTACCAGACCGCCAACAGCACTACTACCCGATACCATGCCTATGCTATAGCAATTCGTAACTGTGCCCTCATAATTAGAACCCATCATACCACCTAAATAATAAGTACCTGATACCGTGCCTGTGCTATAGCAATTCGTAACCTGTCCAAAATAATTATAACCCACAAGACCTCCGACATCACTGCTACCACTGCTACCTGACACGGAACCTGTGCTAAAACTATTCGATACTGTGCCTTTATAATTTCGACCTACCAGACCACCAACATAAAAACTACCTGACACGGAACCCGTACTATAGCAATTTGTAACCGTGCCTTCTTCATTTATGCCCACCAGACCACCGACATCTTCCCAAATACCTGATACTGAACCTGTGCTATAGCAATTCGATACCGTGCCTTTTTTATTCCAACTTATCAAACTGCTGACTTTATTATTACCAGATACCCAACAATTCTCTATCCCTAAATTTTTCACCTCACTACCCGAACCGATATAACCAAATAAACCAACATTATCTGCCCCTGACCGATTAATATACAGACCTGTTATCTCATGCCCCTTACCATCAAATTTACCTGTAAAAGGATTGCTCTCCGTGCCTATCGGTGCAAAGCCTGCTCCGCTATCCCAGTTCACCGTATCACTGGCATCTATGTCCTGCGTCAATTCATATTCACCATTTAATGGATAACCCGGGTCATTCCCTATCTTCTGCAAATCCACTATACTATTTATCGAAATCACTGCACCGAAACTACCGGAACCCAGAAACAAAAATGTTAGAACAAGAAGTGAAACATAACTTAGTAATACTCTTCTCATTCTCCAACTATCCCATCTTTGAATAAGTCCCAACTCTAAAACTTCGGTTCCCTTCTTTCTTGAACAGCGAACTTTGTGCATCTTCTCTTTAACCATGACACTTCTCCTTAAATTTAAAATTTTTATTGTAAAAAATTATTAAACTTTTTTTGCTGACAAAAAAAGAAACCTGCACTACGACTGGCTTGAAGTATTAAAAGGACCACAAACAAATTATGCTTTCTGTTTGTCATCGCTCCTTCCTTAAAAGGTTGCTGAGCCTATCGAAACAGTGTTCCCTAATATCTTTTCCCCTTTAAAAACTTTTCTTGTCAATCTTTCAAATTACAAACAATAGTTTTTTTAACGGAAAAATATCAGAGATATACTTTTGTTTAATGATTTATAAAACTGTCCTGTTTTCCTTTCATTAAGATAATTCACAATTCTTTTGAATTATACCATTTTTTTCAAAAAAGTCAACCTGTTTCCTGTTTATTGTTGGCTGATATTGTTGGTTTCGTCTGTTTTTTGTGGCGGGATAATATGAATATCGGTAGTTAGAGGAAAATGGACGCCCATTAGACTGGGGAAAATAACTTCTGCAAATACTGCTGTATATTGTTGGGGTTGGACAGGTATCGTTAACCTATAAACCCCTTCTGCTGATTCAGAGAGTATTTTATATTTCCAGTTTTTGTTTTCAGGCTGGAAAATAGTTCCCCGCTTATCAGCACTGCAATACCATAAACGGCATTCTATAATTTCTTCACTCACTCGAATACGGCAATCGCCTTGAGAGGAAAACTCCCACTGGAAAACGGGCATATTTCTCTGTCCTAATAGTCGCTGATAGAATACCTGTATGGTGTCCTTAAAATCATATATGCGGAGATTGGTATTGGATGCTGGAGTAAAGTTATACAGTGTTTGCTGAGGTAAGAAGGCATATTCGCGGGATAGTTGCAGTTGTGGACAAATTAGCCAGTTTACGGGGTCCGGTATTTCAGATATAATCTGTTCTGAAAGGGAAATCATATCCTGCCATTGGTTATTGTTCATAGAGATGATAAGTTTCGGAATTTTTAATGCTTCCCGATAATAATAAGGGTCTATTACTTTTAATAAATTTTCTCCATCTTCTGTTTCCAATAAGGGAAATAGTCCAGCATCGTCCATCTCTGCAAACAAATCGGGAAGTTCTATTTCATCCATAAACATACGCTTTATTTGCTGTTCCAGATGGAAACCTGAGGCATTTATGGAGACCAGCCCGATTATACGATTGTCTATCGGTGGAACTAACCACGACGCAAAAAAAGGAGCATCTGCACACAGGACAAACTCTTTTAAGGGGATTTCGGAACGCAAATTTTTCAGTAACAATTCCTGAACAGCGTCCATAGCTCGAACTACTGTCTTGACTAATGGACAAAAAACAATCCAACTGGCTTCATGCGTTTCAAAATACTGTTTTAAACTCCAACTGATAAATTCAGCAGGTTCTAAATGAACAATTTGCGTTGGGGTTTTATAAATACCTACCTTATCCCGTGGAAAGCCTTCAAGTATGGATACTACAGACTTTGAGGATACCGCTAATGAAATGAAATAAGGAGGGATTTCACTCATGGGCGTTTCTGATGTTGAAAATCCATTTGTCAGCACCAGCATCCCAATATCTTTCACCCGTTGTTTGGGCACAATTACGGTTAGCCAATGTCTCCATACAGGGGGAACTGTCTTCTCCGGATGCCAACTCTGGGAGGTAAAATCGAGGATATATGCTTTGTAGCCCTCACCTTGTTTTTCTTCAATTACTTCAAATTTGTAATTATTATCATATTCTTTTACAAAGTTTGATAATACCTTTGAATAGTCTATTGGTTCTGTTTTCGATGTTGTTTGATTGGTTGCTGATGTTAGAGTTTTTCCTATTCCCGGGAGGGTCGCATTATAGTAATAGGTATATACAATAAATCCGCTCAAACATAAAGAAATTAGCGAAATAAGAAGAAGTAGCACAACAAATAGATTTGTTTTAAAACTTGAATGTTGTTGAGGTAATGCTACGGTTTCATAGGGGAACGGGGTCGGCATAGGGGTATAAGGAGTTCCCATAACAGTTGGATTGGGTGGAACGGGTGTGCTTGGGGTAATAGTGGGTGGTGGTTGCCTCGGCATTGCCATAGGAGTAGGGCTTACAGTTCCGCCACTGACTTCATACGGAGTATGGGGCATTGAAGGGGGAGGTGTCTGCATTGCTCCTGCGGGATTTCTAAAGTCCAGAGGAGTTGATGGTGATGGTGTCGGGGTAGGTGTTTGATATTGTATTTTTTGACTGTCGCTGGGTGTTATAGGGTATCCATGGGGCGTTTCTTTATTTTGTAATGTATATTCCGGCGTTATAGGAGTTGTGGTATCTGACAATATCATTGTTTTTTCTTCTAAAACAGGTATTTCCCCGGATTCTCTCTTTATCAACTCATTTTTGATTTCACGAAGACGGTCTGCTACTTCTTTGGCTGATGAAGGTCTCCCTTCCGGGTTTTTTAGAAGACATTGTGAAATAAGTTTTTCGAGAGAAACAGGCAGGTCGGGATTTATCAAACGGACAGGAGTAGGTGGAGTATCGGTATGTTGCCTCATTAGAGCCAGATAATTTTCTGCTTCAAAAGGCAATGACCCTGTAAATAGAAAATATAAAACAACACCTAATGAATAAATGTCTGATTGAGGAGTTGCCTCCTTACCCAAACATTGTTCCGGTGACATATAGGCAGGTGTGCCCAATACATTATGTTCACCCGTTAGCGGAGTTAATGATGTATCTCTAAGTCGGGCAAGATTGAAATCCGTTAATTTAACAATTCCATTATCATCTACAAGAATATTCGCTGGTTTCACATCCCGATGGACAATCTCCGCCTGATGTGCCAAATACAATGCATCTGCTATTTGAACACCTATATCAATTCGTTCTACTAAGGAAAGGTTCGGATTATCCCGAATAAATCGGTCTAAATTTTTCCCGTGAACATACTCCATCACTAACGCTAACCGCTGATTTTCCTCAACAATATCATAAATCTGGACGATACCCGGATAGTTTAGACGAGCCGCACTTTGTGCTTCACGAAGGAAACGAGCCACACGCGACGGTTCCGAGGAATGCTGAGGATGAAGTACCTTAATGGCAACTTCCCGCTTCAAACGCGGGTCAAAACCACGATAAACAACTCCAAAACCACCTTCAGCAATTCGCTCGTCTATGCGGTATACTCCAATATTTGAAGGTATGTCACCTGATATACTTGACACTTTCTATCCTAATCTTATGATTTGCAATATTTTATTATATTTTAACTATACTGATAAAGAATATCCCAATCCAAATACAGCAGGGACAAAAATCCCCTCCTTTTTAAAATACCGTTACACAAAAAATAGTTCATTAATTTACTCCTCAGGAAAGATGATTTATTATTATTCTTATCTTTATATAGTTCTTCATATAAGGGAATTACAACACACATCTCCCAATAATAGCCATTTCTTGTGTTTATACATTCGTAGGCTTTCTTGTAGATAATGGAATGCGTGTTAGAAGCCGGGGTCAGGGTTTTTTTGTTCTTCTGGCGGAAGGAGCGGGGCAACTTCCGTTTCGGAAGGTGTTGTAGGTTCTGTTGTAGTAGATGTAGAGGGTTGATTTTGGTCAATTGGTTCCAGAAGTGCCTCTTCAGGGATGGCTTCTTCTGTTTTTTCGGGAACTGCATAGTAAGTAGGCGGGGCTGTCCCTTCAATATACGCTTCTGTATAGGAACCGCCAAGTGTGCCCGTAATACGGTTAATTTTGTAGAATTGAACACCGGAAGGAACAGTAAAATCGCGGACAGGCAGGTCTTTTTCGGCAAACATCATAAAGTCAACCCAAATGGGGCATGCAAGGCGTCCTCCGGTATAGTTTACTCCTCGACCTAAACTGCGATTATCCTTATAACCGACCCATACAACGGTAGTAAAATCTGCGGTAAATCCGCAGAACCACGCATCCCGACTGTCGTTGGTGGTTCCCGTTTTCCCTCCTACGGGTCTTTTCAAGGCACTGGCACGATGTCCCGTTGGATAGTAACCCAATGAGGAATCAGGTGTGCAAACCCCTTTTAACATGTGCATGGTAACATACGCAACCTTCGGGTCAACAACCTGCTCTCTTTGTTGATACAGGTGATAATCATAAAGAAGTAAACCTTCTGCATCACGAATTTCTTTTATGAACACAGGATAGAATTTCATTCCGTTATGAGCAAAGACGGAATAGGCAATTGTATGGCTGAGTGTGGTCACTTCTACTGTTCCAAGACCTAATGTTAACCCTACGGAATTGCTAACTACAGTGTTCATTTCGCATCGTTCAAAAAAGGTGCGAACAAAAGGCAAACCTAACATATCTACCAGACGAATAGAAACGATATTTACAGATTTTTCAATAGCCTGTCGTAGAGGGATAGGACCGCGGAAAGAACCGTCAAAATTTTTCGGAGCCCAAACTCGCCCATTGGGCATAACACGAACGAATGGGGAATCGTTAATCAGTGTGGACGGTGTCATCCCTGAGGCTATGGCAGACATCCATATAAAAGGTTTCACGCTGGAGCCGGGCTGTCGCTTTGCCTGTGTTGCGGTATTGTATTTTTCCTCTTCCCAGTTTCTCCCACCCACCAAAGCACGGACAAAACCTTCATACCCCGGACGGTTATCAATGCAGACCAAAGCACCGGAAACAGGCAGAAAATCTTTCGTTTCGAGACGCGGTTTGTCGAACTTTGTCAGATGTTCTTCTAAAGTTGTTTCCGCTACTTTCTGCAAGGGATAGTCCAGCGTTGTATAAACACTTAATCCCCCCTCAAACACTTCACTTACAGAATATTTGGATAGCAAAATTTTCCGAATTTCTTCTACAAAATAGGGAGCCTTCATCCGATAAGGTTCGTAAATATCAATTCCTTCCTTCTTCAGTTGCTCTCTTTTTTCGGGCGTTATTACTCGCGAAGATAAATCCTCTGCCAAAGCCTCTTGATATTCCTTTTCTGTTATAAATCCCTCTTCCAGCATTTGCCCCAATACGATGTTTCTGCGTTCAATAGCATTTTTGAAATGATTAATCGGTTCATTAATATTCGGAGCCCGAGTTAAACCCGCCAGAGTTGCACCTTCACTCAGCGTTAAATCCTGCACACTCTTACCAAAATATTGCCTTGAAGCAGATTCTACACCGTAAGCATTAATTCCCAAAAAAACCTGATTTAAATACAGTTCAAGTATTTCGTCTTTTGTAAATTCTCGTTCGACCTGTAAAGCAACAATAGCCTCACGAATTTTCCTCTTTACAGACCGTTCCTGTCCAACACCTAAAGTTTCCACATTACGGACAACCTGCTGGGTAATGGTACTTCCACCACGGAAGCGACCTGTGCGCAGACCATAGAGAACAGCGTTAATAATAGCATCCGGTCGAACGCCTTTGTGCGAATAGAACAAGGCATCTTCCGTAGCGATAAACGCCTTTTGCACATGAAGGGGTATCTGACTGAGGGGGACTAATTGTCGGTCTTCAATCGTAAATGTATACAAAAGTTCACCGCTATCTGCATATACTTTCGTGCCTGTTTTTGGGCGAAAAGTTTCCAAAGAGGAAATAACATTCTGAGCATCATCTAATATCCACACAAACACCCCGAGAGCAGAGCCCCATAAGGCTCCTATTATCAACATGAAACTAAAAAATAGCCATGCGCAACCGCGTCGAGGTATAACTGTATACTCCATTCTATAATCCTACAAGGATATTTTTTTCATTACAAATAATTTGCTAATTATAAATGAAAAGCACATCACTAAAATAACGCTTATCAGGGAACCTATCAAATTTGCGAGTGAATCAAACAAATCGAAAGAACGCGTTGGCACAAAAATTTGGCATATTTCAATAAAAAAACCATAAACAAAAGATATACATACAGAGATATAGCCAATGGTTCTGTTAGAGTATCTTTGTTCACTTCGTATCAATCCCACACATACAAGCGCCGATAAAATTCCATACAATATGGCATGAAACACTTTATCTTGATACGGAAACCAATCGGGTGTTATTTGTGTTATCGGTTGGATGGATATCCAGAAAATAAACATGGCATATATGATTGTTATAATTAGATACCTTATTTTCACATTTAGTTCCCTTTTGTTTCGATAGAAATACGCCTGTCCATAGATGCATCGGGATTATTTGGAGCAGGGGAATTAAATCCGGAGGAGAAATTACCCCCTTGCTGGATGGAAGGATTTTGCAAATCTACAGAGCCTGAACCATACCCCGCAGTCTTTTCTTTAACTACAAAAGAAGGGGGCAATCTTTCAGGTAAGATGGTTATCACAGCAGGATAGCCTTCATCAATCGGGACGCGAACAACAGGCGCTTCGCGGACCGTTAAGTATCCCGTCTCATCCATAAAGAAAGTAAGTGTGGTATCTCTGCCTTCGGAAAGTAAATCCGCAAGGAGGAGATACACATCTGTCGCAAAATATTGGCGAATTTTGAGTAAATCTCCCGCCATTTGAAGCACTTTTTCTGTGTTGAGTATCCAGAGATATGCGGACAAAGGCAGTAACTCATCGGGATTATTAAAATAAACTTCGGGACGAATTGTAGGACGGGTATAGTTGTAATTTCGTGTTTTAGCACTCATGAGGAGGGCATTCCGTCGAAGCAGAAGTTCGGGACGAAGTCGAAACTGGACATATTGTATTGCCCTAATTATCTGTGTTACCACCTGCATGGAAAATTCTGGGGCTATTTGCATTCCATATTTTGCGGGGACTTCAATAGGATTGCTCATAACTTCCATCGGCAGAAAAGGCAGGTCTGTTACAATTCCGTATTGTAGAGGAACAAACAATTGAGTAGCCGAGATACCAACCCTCTCCGGGATGATAATCATCTTTATATTATGTAATTTGGGCGGGAAACAGGAAAATATACTTCGTAAACTATGATAGTGAGATTCTGTTAAAACTCCACCGTCAAAAATCAATATATTAAATTCGTTGAAGAAACTTTTCATAGGTTCTGGTAATTGAACATCATTGACAAATTTGTTTGCGGGTAGATATGTAGATAAAACCATACAGAGGTATATCAGGGATTCGTATATCGGAGATAAAGTATCGGGAGAGGGGAGGGCTCCCGTAGATAAAGATTGTTGCACAGAAACATTCCATATCTGTTCCAATCGCACGGGTGTTTTTTTCAATTCCGCATCCATCATCTCAGACAGTTGTATAATCTGTGCCTCTTTTAAGTTGTCAATACTTCTTAATAAAAATTGAGAAGATAAAGAAATAGAGGAAAGATTGGGAACTTGCTTTTGAACCTCTTTAAGAATAGATTGGGAAGCAAATACTGTTGCATACATCAGCAAGTCACTCTGAAACTCAGGTGTTTGACGAATGATTGTATCCCATGCTTGCAAATGAGCCATAGTAAAAATATTTTCTTCAAAATATAACGCGGTTTGTTTTTTCCATGTGTCCAATGTGAATTCTTTTGCAATTAATTTTTCTCTCAATGTTTGCCAAAATGCCTCCCATTCTGCAGTATTCGGGTCAGGTGGTGAAAAGGTTGTAGATGTAGATATGTTTGATTGAATCGAGGGCAAGGGGCTTATTGGATTATTATCCGCCCATATTTCACCTGTGAACAAAGCAAAAGAACAAAACGATATTAAAAAACTATTGAAATAGATAAAAAATTTTTTTAACATATCATATCTTCTACTACATTTTCTTTTGGGTTATAATCAAAATGTTAACGAGGTTCAGGAACAGCAAACAATTTTGTATTCCCTTTGTTAAAAATCACAATATATCTATCGGGCAACTCTACTTTTTTATGAAAAGTTTCCTGTTCATACAGTCCATCTAATATATATTTCACCTTATATTTCTTTAGTATTTCTTCCATAGTAGATAAATCTCCACAGGTATAAAAACGAAAAACATCCCCTGTTTTTGGGGCATAGTCCTTTGTAAGCATAAAATGCCCTGTAACTGTTCGACAAGGGGTAAAAGCAAAAATGAATTGAGATGTCTTTGGTGACGCTATCACAACATCTTCTTCTTTCCCATTTTTTTTCAGGTATTCTAATACAGCATTTTCATCCTCAGATAAAAAATAAGCCCACTGTGGGTGTCCATATTTTAAGTCGCGAAACATGGAATAATAAACAAAAATTGTTGTAGGTATTGAAATCAGAATTATCAGAATAGCAAGTAATAATTTTTTTGAAAACAAAAACGATAGGAAGCGAAGGACTTTATTTTCTGTGGTAGTATGCTGCGTTATGTAATCATTTATCCATGGATAGGGTCCTATCACACTTAAAATGGGCGGAACAATCAAAAAGGCGTATAACCCCGACTCCTGACCTGCTTTCCAATAGGGATAAAGATTACAAATCCCCCATGCGACCATAAGCCACACAAATATTACCAGAAAACTTATCCGTTCCCGACACTTCTTCACAAGATATACAAAGAAAATCATGCAAATCATCCATGTCCAGCCGATACCTAACACATATTCAATCAAAAAGCCCGGTTTGCCCATAAATTGATAATTTTCAGACCAACCCGACATACCTAATGCATCTGAAACAGACACCCATAGATAATACAGAATAGCAGGCGCATGAATTACAGCAGGGATAGCACATAAATAGAACCATTTCCATTCAAACTTCTTTTGTATAGCACAAAATAAAACAGGTACGAGTGCGAACATAATATAGGATTCAGGTATCAGGTAGGGACGCATTAAAGAATGAAGTAGAGCCATTATACCGCACAGGATAAAATATTTGGTTTTTCCCGTCTGGAAACCGCGTATAAGAAACGCATACATCAAAACGGCAAGTGTTATGGAACGAATAAAATGTGGTTTACAGACAAGATAACTAAATATCTGAATTCCCTCCATATCCCATGATAGCGGTAAGGATAAATGAAGGTAGTGATTTAACACCCCTATAAACCAGCCAAACCCTGAGCCAAAAGTAATTAGAAGCAGGACAAATTTCCGTTGGTAAATACTATCGAAAATAATCGCAAGAAAATAATATACAGCAAAGAGGAACAAAAATACAGACAGGCATCTATCCACATGGAAAAAGCCTATCACAGATATATGAAGAAGTCGAGCCATTCTTCCCAAGAACCACCATTCCACATTGAAATATGAATTTTGGGGAGAATTTGTTGTGCATTGATTCGTGAGCCACCATTTTCCTTCCCATGCCTGTCGCTGGAACATGATATATCCAAACGAACCCGCAGTGCCTCTGCCCACCATACCCATGAAAACACCCTTTTCCCGTTCAAGGTATTTGCCATATAGGTAAGGGAAAGTGCATACGATGCAGATAATAATACCTAATACAAGTGGAAAGAAAAATTCCTGCTTTGAAATAGACGGATAATAGATAAAATTTTTTATGGATTGAGCGGTGTAGTTAAATGAATCCTCCTTGCCCATCAAAAATAGCCTCCACTGGTAATTTTCTCTTTTTCTTCAGAACTCATTTCCCTTTTTGGCTCTTCCTGTGGAGGAGGATTTAATTCCAATTTTTCTTTGTCAGTTTTCATAACAGGACGGGATGAACACCATTTCTTCCATTCATCTCTGAAATAATTCCACATTTCTGTACATTGTGTTTTATCTGCGAACTTTTGCGGAAATCCTTTTTCATTCGGAATTAATAATTCTTCAAATTCAGGTTCGGCACAAAATGAACGGGGCTGGCGTTTTCCACTTATATATTCTTCTCGCAGTTGTTTTTGCTTCTGAGCATATTCAGAACATTCCTGCCAGGTAAGCCATTGTTGCCAATTTAAATATTGCCATCCCTTTTTAATCAGCGACCGACCTATGGTTCGAGAGGGAAGATACAACTCTGAAAAGATAACTCGTTCCTGAGGAAGTTCCTTTTTCTCTCCTTTCCACCAATCCGTTAAAGGCAACGCTATCCCATCCCATTGGGGGTCTGTCCATGATACTCCAAGCAAACTTAAAAGTGTTGGAAACATATCTATCAGAGATACCTCTTCCTCTATCCTCTGGCTTTGTGAACTTATATAGGGAGCATGAATAATAAGCGGAACATGAATGGTCTCGAGATACAATCGCCAGGCATGTTCAAGAAAGCCGTGGTCTAAAAATTCCTCTCCGTGGTCAGCCGTAAACAGCCAGATTGCATTTTTATTAGCCCGTAGTTTCTTTAATGAATTATAGAGTGTTTTTAAACTATCATCTGTAAGTGCAATTTCTGCATCATATCGAAGAACCAAATCCTCAAAACGCACTTCACCGGGACCAAATCCCTGTTGAACCAATTCGGGTAAATGGAATCGAATTTCATCATATAAGCGAAGGGGTTTCGGATAAATTTTATCATCAAATCGGAGATAGTAAGAAGGAGGCGGTTCATAAGGTTCGTGAGGGTCGTAAATATGAACATACATAAAAATGGGTTTCTCTTTTTCGAGCGTGTTTATGTGCTTCAGGATCTCCTCTACAAGTTTAACCCCGTTCCCACTGATGCCAAACTGCTTTGTTAGCACTTTTACATAATCGAAACCTTTTCCAAACATTTGTTCTTCCAATGCGGGATGGTCTGTGAACAACAAAGTTGTATAACCTTGATTTTTGAGAGACTCAGGTAGAGTTATAACCGTCGGGTCTATTTGTGCTCGCCAACCTGTGCTCCATGAAGTAGAAGACGGGTAGCGTCCCATTAAAATAGCACTCACACTTTCACATGTATATGTCGAAGCGGAATAGGCTTTATCAAAAATAAGGCTCTGTTTAGCAATTTCATCTATAAATGGGCTGGTGTCGCGATGATAGCCATAAACACCTAAATGGTCGGCACGAAGAGAGTCTATTACAATAAAAAATATATCCGACGATACAGAGTTATTATTCTCCCTATTCGAAGGAGAGGCTACATCGGCTCCACTGCATTCAAAACAAAAGAGAGAAAGAAAAAAAATTAAAAATATGCTTTTCATACTTGCAGGCATTGCTATTTACCTGTATTAAATGGGTTTATACTTAAATTTTAGTTTTATTGTAATTAGTATACAAAATTGAAGAGTTTGTATTAATCCTGTAAGTCAAATATCAATAACAAATTTGACTTTAATTATATGAGGGCTTACGCACGATATAAAGAATGTCCAATTCCCATCGCCTCACGAACTGCTTCTACCGTTTCCAAAGCAACAGGAGTAACTTTTTGTGCATTGGCACGAAGAAAGGATTCTACATATTCTTGATTATTATCCGGATGATTGAATTTTTCAATAATGGGAGCATTAAATTCGGAGACCAATCGGGCGACTTCCTGCTTTAATTTACCATAAAACTTTTCGCCGTTCCGATATTTCTGAACAAAATCTAAATATAAAGGTTCGGGTGCTAACAAGGAAAGAAGTCTATATAAAACACCAACACCGGCGGGCATGTGAGGGATAATGATATCCGGGTCGTTACTTTCCACAGGTAAAGGTAAGGGGTCTGTTGATGTTTCTACGGCACGAATTTTCTTTAATACGGTATCCTTATCATCCAATAAATCTAAAGTATTATGTTCACTCTTACCCATTTTGGAAGAACCATCCAAACCGGGAAGTCGAAGGGCTTCTCTACCAACTGCCTGAGGGACATGAAGCGTCTCTCCAAAACGACTGTTAAACCGCTGGGCAATATCAATAGCCATCTCTACATGTTGACGCTGGTCATCACCCACAGGAACTTTATCCGCTCGCACTATTAAAATATCTGCAGCCATTAATACCGGATAGCCTAAAAGTCCAAAGGAAAGAGGATTTCCATCTATTTTGGCATCTTCCTGTAATTTTGACATCTTATCTTTGTAAGTAGTCCCACGCTCTAAAAAACCAATATTCGTAATCATCCCCAATAACAAAGTTAACTCCGCAGTGCAGGGTAAATCACTTTGCCGATAGATAATGGATTTATTCGGGTCTAAACCACAAGCAACATAAGTTCGAAGCATATCAATTGTATTCTGATAGATATTTTCTCTTGTGGTAATCGTCGTCAGGGCATGATAATCAGCAACAAAATAATAACATGTAGATGTATCCAATTCTTGAAGTTTTAAAAAGTGGCGAATAGCACCAAAATAGTTTCCATAGTGCAATCTGCCTGTCGGACGAATTCCGGATAAAATAACTTCCTTTTTCTTCAAAGATTCAGCCATAACAAAACCTCTCTTACATGTTTTATAAAGAATTAGGGGATAAAGTATAAATAAGATTATATAAAAAATAATTACAAGGACTCTAATTAGATGTTTATTATCTCTCTTTTTTATTAAAACATTTTATTTAATTAAGGTTAAATATAATTTTAGGGGGTATTTTCATTTTGATTTTTAGGTTTTTAAAATATTAGAATATGTTATATAACGAACGGTAGGTATAACAGTAAAGTAAAAATAATTATAAAAAATTAACCCAAAAACTTATTGGAGGAATTCAATATGGCAGAAGAAAAAAAATCAATTAGCTCACTGATGGTAGAAACCAGAACTTTTCCGCCATCTGAAGAAGTTCGCAAAAGAGCCCACATCAAATCGTATGATGAGTATTACCAGATGTGGAAACGGTCTATTGAAGACTGTGATAATTTCTGGCTGGAACAAGCAGAAACTTTGTCCTGGTTCAAAAAACCGACCAAAGCCCTGGAATACACATGGAACACAGAAGCACGGATAATCCGCCATACATGGTTCGCTGATGGCGAACTAAATGCGTCTTACAACTGTCTTGACCGTCATTTAAATACCCCCATAGCAAAGAAAACGGCTATTATCTGGCAGGGTGAACCTGAAGAAGATGTTAAATACATTACCTATGAAGAACTCTACAAAGAAGTTTGCAAATTTGCGAATGTATTGAAATCCTTAGGTGTGAAGAAGGGTGACCGTGTATGTATTTATCTACCCATGATAGTTGAACTACCCATCGTTATGCTTGCCTGTGCTCGTATCGGCGCTATTCATTCTATCGTATTTGGTGGTTTCAGTGCCGAATCCCTTCGTGACCGTATCAACGATTCCGCATGCAAAATCCTCATTACATCGAACACATCTTTGCGTTCCGGTAAATCCATTCCTTTAAAAGAGATTGCAGATAACGCAATGAAAGAAACTCCTTCGATTGAAAAATGTGTTGTCGTGAAAAGAAATAATGATCCCTGCTCTATGACCGAAGGTCGGGATTTATGGTATGACGAACTTATGGCAAAAGCTGCGGATGTATGTGAACCTGAAAAAATGAATGCGGAAGACTATTTGTTCATTCTTTACACCTCCGGTTCTACAGGTAAACCCAAGGGTGTCGTTCATAGCACAGCAGGTTATTTACTTCATGTATCTCTGTCACATAAATACATTTTCGATATTCATGACGATGATATCTACTGGTGTACCGCCGATATTGGTTGGGTTACAGGACATAGTTATATCGTTTACGGTCCGCTTTGTAACGGTGCTACAACTGTTATGTTTGAGGGGGTTCCTACTTATCCCGACGCAGGTCGCTTCTGGCATATTGTTGATAAATTCAAGTGTACAGTTCTTTACACAGCACCCACAGCTATCCGCACACTTATCCAGAAAGGTGATGAATGGCCTGCCAAGTATGATTTAAGTTCACTTCGCGTGTTAGGTTCCGTAGGTGAACCGATTAATCCCGAAGCATGGATATGGTATTACGAAAAGATTGGAAGAGGTCGTTGCCCGATTGTGGATACATGGTGGCAGACAGAAACTGGTGGTATTTTAATCACTCCGCTACCCGGCGCCCATACACTAAAGCCCGGAAGTGCTTGCAGACCCTTCTTTGGTGTTGACCCTGTTATATTAAGAGATGACGGAACAGAAGTTGAACCCAATGAAGGTGGCAAACTTTGTATTCGTAGACCCTGGCCGGGCATAATGAGAACCACATGGGGTGACCATGACAGATTTATTGATACCTACTTCACCATGTATAAGAACCTTTACTTCACAGGCGATGGATGCAGACGGGATGCCGATGGCGATTATTGGTTAATGGGTCGTATTGATGATGTAGTCAATGTCTCCGGTCATCGTATTGGAACAGCGGAAGTGGAAAGTGCATTGGTTTCCCATGAAAAAGTTGCAGAAGCCGCTGTTGCTCCAATGCCGCATCCTATCAAAGGACAGGCTTTGTATGCTTATGTTACTTTGGTTGCCGGTGTTGAAGAAAGCGAAGAATTGAGAAAAGAGTTGGTCATGCATGTTCGTAAAGAAATCGGACCTATCGCAGCACCGGATGTTATCCAATTTGCCCGTGCATTGCCCAAAACCCGTTCGGGTAAGATTATGCGTCGTATCCTTCGCAAAATCGCTGAAAATGATCTCAGCAACTTAGGTGATACCACTACATTGGCTGATCCATCCGTCGTTGAAGAACTCGTTAACGGCAGAAAAGCCTTACTTAAAGACTAATATGAATATTTTTGTTAAATAACTTTTTAGAGCCGTGAGCTGTTAACAAAGTTACACTCACGGCTCTTATTCAATTAAAAACGATATTATGGAGGGTTTCGAATATGAGTGAGCAAACAACTCAAAATCGCTGGATTGTTGTCATCGGAGCACTTATCGTTCAGGTAAGTTTGGGCGCTGTTTATATCTGGAGTGTTTTTCAAACTCCTTTGAAAGCGGCTTTCCCCTCATGGACTGAAACACAAGTAACTTATCCATCACAGATTGTGCTCGCAGCATTTGCTCTTGCAGTTATTATCGGTGGAAGAATTCAAGATAAGTTAGGACCTCGAATTGTAGGTATTTCGGGTGGAATTATTTTAGGTGTAGGACTTATTCTTGCAAAGTTCACGCAGAACTTTACAGCCTCGCCTGAAATGGCTTTGTATTGGCTTATCTTTTCGTTTTCTATCTTAGGTGGATTAGGAATTGGATTTGCGTATGTTTGTCCTATTGCTACCTGTGTAAAATGGTTCCCGGATAAAAGAGGTTTAATCACCGGATTAGCTGTTGCAGGCTTTGGTGCAGGTGCCTTTTTCTTTGCTCCTTTAGCCAAAGCATTAATATCGGGTGGAGCTTATGAAATTATGACTGTAAAACTTTTTACATTACCTCAAGTCGGTGTTTTCAATACTTTTCTTACACTCGGTATTATTTTCCTTGTTGCAGTGGTATTCGGTTCTTATCTGCTAAAAAATCCACCTGCAGGGTTTAAACCCGCAGGCTGGAATCCCCCACAACCTGCAGGTGGAGCCGGAACTCGTGTAGATTATAGTCCTACGGAAATGTTAGCCACTCCTGCTTTCTGGTTACTATGGATTACCTATTTTGCAGGTTGCACAGCAGGTTTGCAGGTCATCATGAAAGCATCCCCTATCTGGCAATCTTTCAGTATATCCGCAGTGTCCGCAAGACCTGTCCCGGAAGATGTATTTAGCGGAATCGTTTCTAAAGGAGCCATGGCTGTTTCTCTTATCGCCATATTCAATGCCGTAGGAAGAATCTTCTGGGGTAAGGTATCTGATAATATCGGTAGAAAAGCAACTTTAATCATTATGTTTTTACTATGCGGTGCTGCCATGTTAGTGTTAAACTACTTGCGAACCTATCCTTTATACATTTTAGGAATTGGCGTTGTAGGATTATGCTTTGGCGGTTATCTGGCATTGTATCCTGCGGTTATAACAGATTATTATGGAACAAAGAATGTAGGTATTAACTACGGTCTAATGTTTACCGCATACGGAGCAGGTGGACTGGCAGGTCCTTATCTTGCTGCAAAATTAATGGATGTGGCAGAAAAAGTCCCTTATTTAATCACTGAAAAAGGTGCACAAATTACAAAAGAGTTTGCGTTAGGTAGTTATAGCACAGCGTTTCTTGTTAGCGGTATTGCATGTCTTGTTGCAGGTGCTATTATACTTATCCTTCAGCCGCCTAAAGCAGCTAAGAATTAAAAACATACCAATCTTATACTAATAATGGCAGAGAAAATTATATTCTCTGCCATATTTTTTTGCTGGGTAAACAAACGATACTCAGGATAATTCCGTTTTTTTATCAGAGGAATAAATCTCATCTTCAAGGATTATAAATATCGCTATAGAAAAGGCAAGATATACCTGACCGATAGGATACGAAAGACGAGGGAAAGCCAGCGCCATAACAACTACCTGTGCAACTAACGCACACCAATAACCAACCCAAAAACCTTTGTCGTTCCCCTGATACCGAATATTCACAAGGTATCCACTCAAAAATATAATACCTGCCAATGCAAAAGATATGATACAAAATCCGATAATCCCACCTTTGAATAGCCAATATACCCAAAGGTTATGTAAGGTTTGATAAGTTGAAAGAGCATATAAATCCTGCCAGAAATTGGAGGCTAAACCCATCCCCTCAAATTGACTGCCCATACCAGTACCCAATAAGGGAGATTGTTTTAAGTTTTCTAATGCTCCCGTAATTTCTACTAACCGTGCCTGAAGAGAAATTCCTAACTTTGAATTTGTCCAGGATAATATGTCCAGATGGAAAAGAAGAACCAGAGTAAAAAAGACTATGGCTAAACACAATGTAAACATAACAAACATCAAAGGCCTTAGCCGTGAGGGCAAGTATAAAATTACTACAAGAACACTGCCAAAAAACACGCTCACTAATGCCGTTTTCATCATTAAAATAAAAAGAGGAGGAATAAAAAACACTACAAAAATAAGTGCCTTTAATTTTTCTTTATATTCTTTATGGTAGAAAAACTGGCTTAAAAAAACGATGAAAAAAATTTCAAAAAACATGTGTCCATTTAAACGAACTTCTTGCAATCGGAAAGGACCTATTTTTGCAGGAACAAATTCCCCTAAATAATTTTGGAAACGGAGTACTTTGCCTGTTAAAAACACATATATAAATATAGCACAGGTAGCAATTCCCAATAACACAGTCAGAATAAATATGATATTGACCGTCTTTTTCAAAGAAGCAAGGGATTTCCAGGCGTGTGGAAATATTAGTGCAGAAAGGAAAAAGAAGGGAAATCGCGTTTCTGCAATAACGCGTTGCCAATGGTGTTCGGATAAAAATCCGATGGTAGCGATATAAACAAAAAACATTAGATAAAGAAGAGCAAAATACAGGAAAACGCTCCACCGCCAATATATCCTTTCCAGAACAAGATTAACAAAAAAATTTCCTAAAAACATGAACATCATAATTTCACGAGGGTGTATCTCCATCCCTGCAATAGGAAAAACCCTTATAGAAATATAATAATGATTGAGTATCATAAAGACAAGGAAGATTGTGGCAGAGTAGTTTAAGGGGAGTAATAGATATAGAATGGCGAAAGGAACTGCCAAACCAAAAAGGAGGACATATAAGAAAGGAAATTTTAAAATAAAAAGTAAAGAAACAAGCCCCAAACTGTAAAGAACAGTGCATAGAAATGCAACAATCGGGAGAGATGAACTTGTTAAGAACGGATTTCTTTCTCGAGATAATACTTTCTGCACGGCTATTTCCGTTTTTATATTACCTTACAATAAACAGGAATTGGATTTCTAATTGTGAACTAACTTGCCAGTCCCTTTTCGTGTTCTTCCGCAATTTGTTCAATAAATTCCGCTTCCATCTTTGGGAACAAGACTTTTGGAGGATTGAGAGAAAAACCTGCATGTAAAGGTTTTGTAATTTCTTCCCAGATATCGTCTCCTCCTTCAGGACCTTGTTGCTTTATTTCATAATTTATAATAGAACACAATTCTAAACTACCATCGGGTATGAAGGGGTTCATAAGAATAGCTAACGCTTTAACAACCTGTGCACATACATATAGAGTTGTTCCTGTTCTTTCTATATCTGTTTTTCGGGTTGCCCAGGGTTGTTTGGAGTCAAAATAGACATTGGCTTTACGGGCAAGGTCTACCCATCGCTCCAGTGCTAAACGGAAACGAAATGTCTCTATACTTTCTGCAACTCCTTCTTTTGCCGTAGAAATGGCAGAAAGCATGGCATTATCTGCTTCATCCATTATTCCGGGGGAAGGCACTTTGCCATCAAAATTTTTCATAATCATTGTCAAGGTTCGATGAACAAAATTTCCGACAATATCGCAAAGTTCCCCATTATAATGGTTACGAAATTCATTCCAATCAAAATCGGAATCTTTACTCTCTGGCATAATGGAACATATATAGTAACGAATAGAATTCGTGCCTAATTTATCAATAGCCCAGCTTACACGAATCATGTTCCCTCTGGATTTGGACCCTTTCTCAGATTTACCTGTCCTACGATTGAAAATATTCAGATATTCATTTCCAACGACATTGTCCGCCAGAATGAAATTATCCTGTCCCATTAACATCGCAGGGAAAATAACGGCATGGAAGGGGACATTGTCTTTCCCAATAAAATGGATTAACCTTGTATCTGGATTTTTCCACCAATCTTCCCATGCGTATGGGTCATTATATTTATCTATACCCCATTGTCTTGTATTGGTTACATAACCAATAGGCGCATCGAACCACACATAGATACGCTTGTTCATTGCATCGGGATGGTCTAACGGGATAGGCACCCCCCAATCGGTATCCCGGGTGATACAACGAGGCCGCAAATCTTCTATCCAACTCCATGCTATTCCACGGACATTGCTTCGCCATTCCGGATGAGATTCTAACCATTGGGTAAGTTTTTCTTGAAACTTGGGTAAATTTAGAAACCAATGCAGAGATGTCTTCAATACAGGAGTGGAATTATCTCCGGGGATATTGGCACGGGGATTGATTAATTCCTTCGCACTATATTGTGCACCACACTTTTCACATTCATCACCGTTAGCATCTTCATAACCGCAGCGGGGGCATTGCCCTTTTACATAGCGGTCGGGCAAAAATCGGTTCGTCTTTGTGGAATACCACAATTCCATTTCACGGGGGAATATGTATTGTTTATTATAGAGGTTCGTAAAGAATGACTGCGTGGTATCAATGTGCAAATCCCATGAAGTCCTGCCATAAATATCGTAGGAAATACCTAATCTCCGAAAGGCTTCCGCATTAGCATTATGATAACGGTCTATTACATCCTTGGGAGTTGTTCCCTCTTTCAATGCTGTTAAAGTAATTGGCACGCCGTACTCATCCGAACCACCAATATATAGGACTTTTTGACCTCGAAGTCGCTGGTAGCGAACATAAATATCCGCAGGTAGATACGCACCGGCAATATGTCCTAAATGGATATGTCCATTCGCATACGGTAGAGCACTTGTAACTAAAATTTTTTTATAACCCATGTGTTATTTATTCCTCAAAATATCCTATAGTTCTTGATTTTCTCGTGTGTTGAAGTATAAAAAAATTAATAGAAAAAATCGCACACCAACAAATTTATTTTTGAAGCAATGAAATTAAATATTGATAACTCTTTTTTGCACTATCCAGTGAATTATTCTCAAAATCCGTATCCTGTTCTATAATCCATTCACCTAAATTCATTGCTTTTATTTCTGCTAATACCCCCCGCCAATTAATTTTCCCATTGTTTCCTAATTCTGTAAATTTTAAGGGTTCTATTTCCCGAACATCTTTTAAATGGAATAAAGAAATTCGTTGATTGTATCGTTGAGCAATAAGTAAGGGGTTTTTGTGTGTGGCAACATAAGCCCACCCAAGGTCTAACTCGATATTAACATTCTGGGTTTGTGTAATAAGTCTATCCAGAAGATAACCTTGTTCTGTGGCGATAAGTTCATGGGCATGATTATGGTAAGAAATGGAAAGCCCCTGTTGCCGTGCTTGACTACCTATTTGTTCCAATTCATTGAGGACTGAAGAAAGAAGAGTTTCGTCCTGCCATATTTGAGGGTCAATCCATGGGACAACAACTTTATCAATACCTGCTTCTTTTACTTCATCAAAAAAACTTTGCGCGTCCTGACGCAACATTAGAAAGTCCACATGGGTGCTTATCGGGTTTAGATTATACTGTTGTAATTTTTTTGCAAACTCAGGGATGGTCATCGTCCCTGTATCTGCAATTTCTACATAACGAAACCCTATTTCAGCAATTCGTTGAAGGGCATTATCACAATCTTTTGTTAACTCATCACGAACGGTATAGAGTTGAAGGGCTATTTTGGGAAATGGGGAATTGGGATGTGTCATAATATTTTTCATGTAGGAATGTGTTTTTTAAGGAAAGTATAACTCTCAGAAACTTCTTCAAATATATCTCCCTGAAAGGAGTCCTGTTCATATATATACCATTCCACCTGGGCTGCTTTTGCCGCTGGAAGAATCTCTTCCCAATTAAGTTCGCCTTTTCCTAAGGGAACAAATACATGTTTTTTACCGACAAGTTTCTTTTCTATTTTGGCATCTTTAATATGGATAACGGGACATCGTTTCGGATATTTTTTTAGCCAATCCGCAGGATTGGAACCCCCGATGTATAGCCATGCTAAATCAAACTCTGCAAATAAATTGTCTGGACAGGTAGACTGTAAGAGGACATCCAATTTGGATGAGGATTGATTTGGGAAAGATTGAAGTTCCCAATCGTGATTATGATAGGAAAGGCGTATATTTTTTAAGCGAAGCCTTGCACCCAGAGCATCCAGTCTGGCACAGCCTTTTAACCAGGCTTCCGCATCGGCACGACAATCCGACATCATTCCACCGGGAGCAATATCTGTTACACCTACTGTTTTCCAGAATTCAACCTGTTCATCAAAATTCTTCTCGAAATCTTCAACATCTATATGTGCTGCAACTGCTTTTAATCCTGCATTATCCAGTGCGGAACGGATTTCGTTTGCAGACAAATTAGGCATGCCACTCCATTGGACATATTCATATCCAATCTCACGAACTTTTTTTAATGTGCCTTGCAAATCTTTTTTTGCTGGCTCACGGACACTATATAATTGTAGTCCAAAGGGCATGATATTTCCCCTTTTTGTTATTTACTTTCTTTTTTCTCTTTCTTTTCTTTCTTGGGCTTTTTCGTCTCTTTCTCTTCTATCATATCTATAATTTCGATACGAGCCAGAGGGGAACCGTCTCCCAATCTGTGGTCAAGTCGGAGGATACGGGTATATCCACCGGCACGATTGGCACAGGCAGGAGCAATCTCTTTAAATAATCGTGTTACAACATCATTATCACGCAGACGGGCAAAAGCCAATCTTCTATGATGTACGGAATCTACTTTGGCAAGGGTGATTAAAGGCTCGGCAAACATTCGCAGTTCTTTTGCCTTCATCAAACCAGTTTCAATGGCATCATGGCGGAACAAAGCACACATTAAACTCCGCATCAATGCCTGTCTATGGGAAGTATTTCTACCTAATCTTCTTCCTGCTTTACGATGTCGCATGATTCAAACTCCTCACAGGTTATTTATTCTTCTTTTTGTTCATCTTCTAACATTTTTTCGGCTAACAAATCTTCGGCTTCGCTTACCTGTCCTTGAACACCGGGTTCATGGAACTCTACAGGGACTCGCTTTGTGCGAGAGCCGGCACTTTGTCCTTTTTTCATTCCTAAGCTGAGCCCTAATTTCTGGAGAGACTCTTTAATTTTTACAATAGTTGTCGCACCTAAATTAGGAAGTTTGGAAAGGGATTCTTCGGTATATGCTACAAGGTCGCCAAGGGTATGTATATTTGCCTTTTTGAAGCAATTTAATGCTCTTTGAGGGAACTCCACCTGTTCAATGGGTTTAAGAAGAAGAGCATTCATTTTTATTTCATTTATATCTTCTTCACTTTCTTCTTCCTCTTCCGATTTAACCTCTACCTTTTCCTGTTTTACAAAAATACGCAAATGGTCAATTAATAAAGAAGAAGATTGTTCTAAAGCCAATTCTGGGGTAATTGAGCCATTAGTCCAGATTTCAAGAATAAGTCTGTCATAGTCGGTTTTTTGACCGACACGAGCATCTTCCACCTGGAAATTGACTTTGGTCACCGGAGAAAAACTGGCATCAAGATAAATGGTTCCGCGTTCGGCATGTCCTAATTCCAATTCTTCCGCCGGGACATATCCTCTACCCCGGGAAACCTTTATTTCCATTTTTAATTTAGCATCACTGCGAACAGGGACAGCGATAACATGGTCCGGGTTATAAACATCTATGGGTTGACCTTTAAACAGGTCTTTGGCATAGATAATATCTTCTCCTTCATGTTCAAAAGAGAAAATAAGGGAATCCCCTTGATTTAGGGATATTTGACAGCGTTTCAGATTGAGAACAAGGTCTGTAACATCTTCCTGAAAACCTGGAATTGCTGAAAATTCATGATATATTCCATCTATGTTTATTGCGGTAATAGCACTCCCTTCGAGTGAAGCGAGAAGAACCCGCCGTAATGAATTTCCTACTGTTACGCCATATCCCCGCTCAAACGGCTCTACAATAATCCGAGCATAACGGTCATTGGAGGACGGGTCAAATTGAACAACTTCTGGAATGATGAAATCTTTTGCTACCATTTGGTTATACCCTTTGAATTTATGGTTATGCGTGTTGTTTTTTGTCTGTATTTTTTATATAGAAACAGAAGTTATACCCTTCTTCTTTTTCGGGGTCTACAACCGTTATGAGGAATAGGAGTTGTATCTTTTATCATGGTTACATTTAAGCCTGCCGCCTGAATGGCTCTAATGGCAGATTCGCGACCAGCACCGGGTCCACTAACAAATACGCTGACTTCGCGAAGTCCCATTTCCAGAGCTCGTTTGCTGGCTTGTTCTGCAGCTAATTGTGCCGCATAAGCCGTGCTTTTACGAGATCCGCTAAAACCTACCTGACCGGCACTGGACCAGGAAATTACATTTCCTAAATGGTCTGTTATGGATACAATCGTATTGTTAAATGTTGCCTGAATATAGGCATTACCGGAAGTTATCCCTAATATAACCTTTTTCTTTTTTGCTCTTGATTTACCTTTGTCTTTTTGCACGGATGATACTCCTTTTGCAATTCATTCAATGTTAATATTTATAACAAATTATTTATTTCTTCTTAGAAGCAATTCTACGGGGTCCCTTCCGCGTGCGGGCATTGGTATGGGTCCGTTGCCCACGAACAGGCAGTCCCTTTTTATGTCGTGTTCCACGATAACTCCCAATATCCATTAATCGCTTTATATTCGCAGCGATTTCACGACGAAGGTCACCTTCCACTTTATAGTGGTTCTGGATATAGGACGAGATGGTATTTGCTTGTTCGTCGGTCAAATCGCGGACACGCGTATCCGGATTAATTTTTGTATTCTTTAAAATTTCGAGTGCACGGGCAGGACCTACTCCGTAGATATATGACAATGCCACAACAACTCTTTTGTCTTTGGGTAAATCTACACCTACAACACGAGCCATTCTTTAACTCTCCTTATTTATCCCTGTTTTTGTTTATGTTTCGGATTATCACAAATAACACGGACCTGTCCGTGTCTGCGAATAATTTTACATTTTTCACAAATCTTTTTTACTGAACTTCTCACTTTCATAATCGTTCCATTTCCTTCTTAATCGTTAGATGGACCTGATTGTTTAAACCGATATGTAATGCGTCCGCGGGTAAGGTCATAAGGGGACATTTCCACCTTAACCTTATCACCGGGCAATATTCGTATAAAGTTCATTCGCATTTTCCCTGAAACATGAGCCAGTATTGTGTGTCCATTTTTTAATTGCACTCTAAACATGCAATTCGGTAAAGGCTCTACAACAACACCGTCAATTTCTATGGGTTTTTCTTTCATACTATTTTTATATCAACACCTCTAATTATTTTGTTGTCCCCATATAAGTTTTTCGCTATATGAAAGGATTTCTCCTTTATCTTCACGGACAACAATGCTATGTTCGAAATGGGCACTGGGTAAACCATCACGGGTTACCGCTGTCCAGCCATCGTTTAAGATACGAATGGCGGATGTTCCCATATTCACCATCGGTTCTATTGCAAGTATCATACCTTTTCTAAGTCGCACGCCGGGTTTACCGGTATCGAAGTTCGGAATTTGTAAGGGTTCGTGCATCTCTGTGCCGATACCGTGTCCTACAAAATCACGAACTACTGAAAAGCCTTCTTTTTTGCATGTATCTTCGATTATTTTTCCAATATCGTTTATTGTATTTCCTTCTTTGGCAATACAAATGGCTTTTGATAAAGCCAGGTCTGTGGTTTCAATCAGTTTTTTCCGTTGAGCATCAATATCGCCACAAGGCAATGTAACTGCTGCATCGCCGTAGTAGCCACAATAACATGTTCCGACATCAATGCTCACAATTTCTCCTTCTTTTAACGCTCTTTTACTGGGTATCCCATGGACAACTTCATCTTCGATAGATATACATGTTGCCGCCGGATAGCCCCGATAACCTTTGAACGATGGGATAGCCCCTCGTTCGCGTATCATTTCTTCGGCAATTTTATCTAAATCTTTTGTTGTTATTCCCGGTCTGATGTGCTCTGCTAAAGTCGCTAAGACTTCAGCAACTATTTGATTTGCGGTGCGGAGCAATTCTATCTCCCATTCAGAGCGAATTACCACCATACCGCATTTTTTCACCTTTATAAATTAAGAGTATGTATTATAACAACTTACAAAATTAAATTCAACATAAAAAATATTTATTTTCTAATTAAAAACTTCTGCGAGAACGAATTCGTCCTGCCTTTCCACTAAATCCATCGTAATGTCTCATTAACAAATGCTGTTCTATCTGTTTAATTGTGTCTAACGCAACACCAACTAAAATCAATAAACTGGTTCCTCCGAAGAACTGGACAACTGTCCAATCGGGAACTTTAATAAAGAAATACACCGCCTCGGGAAGTAACGCAATGATAGCAAGGAATATGGAACCTGCAAGGGTTATGCGTGTCATAATATGGTTCAGGTATTCGGCTGTGGCTTTGCCCGGTCGGACACCAACAATAACGCCACCATATTTTTTCATATTGTCTGCAATCTCTACCGGATTAAATGTAATCGCCGTATAGAAAAATGAGAAGAAAATAATAAGCCCACCATAGCAAAAGGCATATCCAATATTACCCGGATAAAACAGTTGTCGAATAATCTGTTCTATGATTGGAATGCGTATTGTATCACCTAAATATGCAGGAAGAGAAAGTATGGAACTTGCAAAGATAATAGGAATAACACCTGCCTGATTTACCCGTAAGGGTAAATATGTTTTCTGTCCGCCGGAAACTCTTCTGCCTTTAACCTGACGCGGATACTGAACAGGAATTCGGCGTTGACCGGTAGTTATCGCAATGGCTCCTGCAATAACGGCAACCATTAAGAAAATAAGTATTAGAGCCTGAAACATATTCAGTTGTTTGGAAACAAAAACTAATTGAATAAGATGTCTTAATGCAGCGGGCATGCGTGAAACAATACTTGTAAAGATAATCAATGACATCCCATTGCCGATACCAAACTCACTTACCTGTTCACCTATCCACATAACAAATGCGGCGCCGGTTGTAAATGATAAAATACAGGTAAAGATAAACATAGGACCGGGATTAGGAACGATTTCTCTGCCTAACCCTTGCAAGAACCACGCAATTCCGATGGATTGAATAATGCAAAGGACTATCGTTCCATAACGGGTATAATCATTAATTTTTTGTTGTCCCTGTTGTCCTTCTTTTTGTAATTTTTCCAATGCGGGAATAATCGGAATTAAGAGGGATAAAATAATAGATGCGGTGATGTAGGGCATGATACCTAATGTGAAAACGGTAGCACGGGCAAAGGCTCCTCCACTAAACATATCGTAGAATCCTAATAGCCCTCCCCCCTGACTAATCTTCTGTGCTAATGCGGCACCATCAATGCCGGGAGCCGGAACATGACAGCCGAGCCTATAAATTGCCAACATAACGAGAGTAAATATGATTCGGCTTTTCAGTTCCGGTATTCTGAATGCATTTTTGAAAGCCTCTAAAGGTTGAGACACCGAATAGCTCCTCTCATACTATTTATGAGTTTTGTGTTTCTTCTGAAGTTTCTTCTTTTATTTTTTGCAATGTAATGGTTCCGCCGGCACTTTCAATTTTTTGTTGTGCTGAGGGAGACACTGACTGAACTATAATATTGAAGGCTTTTGTTAATTCGCCTTTACCTAAAATCTTAACGCCACCTTTTTGTTTCTTTGCCAATCCTTTTTTAATCAAATCTTCCGTCGTAATGGTTGCACCTGCATCAAAGAATTTTTCGAGCATATCTACATTGACTATGGATACAGGGAAACGCTTTATATGGTGGAAACCGCGTTTGGGCAGACGACGATGTAGCGGCATTTGCCCTCCTTCAAATCCGGGTTTCGTTTTATAACCCGAACGGGATTGAGCCCCTTTATGTCCGCGACAGGAAGTTTTTCCATGTCCGGAACTGGGACCTCTTCCGACGCGTTTTCTTCTCTTTTTGGCACCTTCTTTATAAGTTAATGTATGTAGTTCCATCGTCTTTTACCCTTTTTACCTTTAATTTAGTCTTCCTTCGGTTTTGTTTTCTTAGATAAGGTATTCATACCTCTGATTTGTAATATTTCTTCACGGGTTTTAAGTTGGCGAAGCCCATTCAGGGTTGCCCATATTACATTGACAGAGGTGTTCGAACCTAATGATTTCGTTAAAACATTAGAGTATCCTGCCGCTTCTAAAACGGCACGCACAGGACCACCTGCAACAATTCCCGTTCCACGAGAAGCCGGCTTCAAGAGAACACGAGCGGCATCTGCTCTGCCCAATACTTCATGCGGGATGGTAGTTTCCACAATGGGAACTTTGAACATATTTTTCTTGGCTTTTTCTGTTGCTTTCCGAATGGCATCAACAGTTTCGCCTGCTTTACCAATCGCAGCACCGATATTTCCTTTGCCATCCCCAACAACAACGAGAGCAGAAAAACTGAATCGTTTACCACCTTTTACCACTTTGGCAACACGACTAACACGAATAACCTGTTCTATAAATTCTGTGGGTTGTTGTTCAACTATGACATCATCTTCTTCGGTTTTTCTTCTTGATTTCTTTTCCATCATAATTTATATTCTCCTTAGAATTTTAATCCTGCTTCTCGTGCGGAGTCTGCAAGTGCCTTTACTCTACCATGATATAAATGTCCTCCACGGTCAAATGCAACGCGAGAGATAGACAGAGAAAGTGCCTTTTTCGCAAGTTCACTTCCTACTTGTTTGGCAGACTCAATATTTCCGCCTTTAATCTTCAATTGCACGGACGACGCGGAAGCCAGGGTTTTCCCCTGGGTATCATCAATGATCTGGGCATAGATATGATTTAATGTTTTGGTAACACGCAGTCTTGGACAGGATGGTGTTCCAAAAATCTTTTTCCGAACTCTTTGTTTTCTCCGTTCCAAACGAGCTATTTTTTGATAAATCTTCTTCATAGTATCTCTATCCTATTTGTTATTTGCCACTTGCTTTGGATTCTTTTCTACGAATGCGTTCATAATCATAACGGATACCTTTACCTTTATAAGGTTCGGGTTTGCGTAACGCACGGATATTTGCAGCGACCTGTCCCACTAATTCTTTATCAATACCGATAACTTTTATTGTCTGTGGGTTATCTACGGCAAAAGTAATTCCGGGTGGGGGTTCCATGCTAACGGGATGACTGAAACCTAATGTCAGGTTCAAATTCTTTCCCTGTAAGGAGGCACGATATCCGACACCTTCGATCAATAAGGTCTTTTGGTAGCCCTTCGTAACACCGATTATCATGTTATTAACCAAAACACGGGTTAACCCATGCAGGGCTTTGTGTTCTCTTTTATCACTGGGTCTTTGAACGACGATTTGTTTGTCTTCAATATTTATAATGACCTCTGGATGAAAGGTTCTTTGTAGTGTTCCTTTAGGTCCCGTAACGGTCAGGGTATTTCCCTGTAATTCGCATTTCACACCTTCTGGTACGGGCACCGGTAATTTGCCTATCCGCGACACTGTTTATCCCTTTCTTTTATCTCATATTGTTTTGGGTTACCATACTTCACAAATAATTTCGCCACCGAGCTTGTTTTTCTTTGCATCACGACCCGTCATAATTCCTTTCGGGGTTGACATAATTTGTATTCCAAAACCGCTCCGCACAGGTTTCAGGTCACGATAACCGGAATACCTGCGGATACTGGGTCTACTCACCCTTCGTATTCCTTGGATTACAGACCGACGGTCTTTGGTATAGTTCAGTTGTATTTTTAATTGAGGTATTTTGCTGTCCTTATCCAGTTGATAATCTGCAATAAATCCCTCTTTTTTAAGGACTTTGCAGACTTCTTCTTTTATTTTAGAAGCAGGAATTTCTACCGTTACATGTCCTGCTTGTGCAGCATTGCGTATCCGCGTTAGCATATCACTGATGGGGTCATTCATTGACATATTTCTTACCTTTTTCCTTATTTACCAACTCGATTTAGTTACACCGGGAATTTTACCTTCCAAAGCCAAAGTGCGGAAACAAATTCTGCAAATCTGGAAATCACGCATAAAGGCTCGTGGTCTTCCACATCGCTTACAGCGATTGTATTTGCGAACCTTGAACTTGGGAGGTCTGCTTGCTTTTATCATCAAAGATTTCTTAGCCACAATAATTACTCCTATGTTGTAAATGGCATTCCAAACATTCTTAATATTTCACGATTAGCATCTGCTGATGTGGAATTTTTAAATACGAAAGTAATGTTCATTCCACGAACACGCTGGATACTATCAATGTTTATTTCCGGGAAAATAGTTTGTTCCTTTAACCCTAATGTATAGTTACCAAAGGGGTCAAAAGATTTCGTAGGCACTCCACGGAAGTCACGAATACGGGGAATAGCCACATTGAAAAGTCTGTCCATAAATTCATACATACGGTCGCCACGCAAGGTTACACGACAACCAATACTGACACCTTTTCTTAACTTAAAGTTAGATACAGACTTTCTCGCCTTACGAATTTGAGGTTTTTGTCCTGTGATAATACCCAATTCATTAGACGCATTTTCTAAAAGTCGTGCATCCTGTGTGGCGTCTCCGACACCCATATTCACAACGATTTTTTCCAATCGCGGAACCTGCATGATATTTTTGTATTGAAACTTTTTCATCGCCTCGGGGATGATTTGTTGAAAATATTTCTCTTTTAACCTTGGAGCCACGGCTTCTTTCTCCTTCTTTAATCTAATGCTTCGCCGGTTGCTTCCCAAACACGAACACGGCGTCCATCTTCTAATCGTTTCATTTTTATTTTTGACGGTGCATTAATAGCTTCGCACCAGGGGGCTACATTGGAAATATGAATAGGGGCTTCTTTCTGGACAATACCACCTGCTTGATTTCGTGCAGAAGGTTTGGTATGTCTTTTTACAATATTTACCCCTTCCACTAATATTTTTTGTTTCTTAGGGTAAACTTCTAATACTCTGCCTTTTTTACCTTTGTATTCTCCGCGGATAACTATTACGGTATCTTTCTTACGAATATGCATGAAACTAACCTCCATCCTATAATACTTCCGGGGCTAAGGAAACAATTCGCATGAACCCTTTTTCCCGCAATTCACGGGCAACAGGTCCGAAGATGCGTGTTCCCCGAGGTTCCATTTGATTGTTAAGTATCACTGCTGCATTGGAATCGAAACGGATGGTTGTTCCGTCCGGGCGTTGTGTATCACGACGCATACGAACAACAACCGCTTTTACGACATCCCCTTTCTTCACATTGGAGTTGGGAATGGCTTCTTTTACACTGGCAGTTATAATATCTCCCAAGCCGGCATAACGACGCTTGGAACTACCCATTACCTGGATAACCCGAATAACTCGAGCACCGGAATTATCGGCTACTTTTAATCTTGAATATATCTGAATCATTGGAATCTTTACTCCTCTGCTGGTTGTTCTGAACTCACAAGTTCGTTAGTTTCATCTATCTGTAAAGTTTCCTCTATACCTTTCTTCTTAAGAACATCCGCAGATTGGATTATTTCTATCAATCTCCAGCGTTTGGTTTTACTTAAGGGGCGGCACTCGCGAATACGAACAAGGTCTCCTGTTTTGGCTTTGTTTTCTTCGTCATGTGCCTTATATTTTTTTGTTCGTTTGACGCCTTTTTTGTAAAGGGAATGATGTTTTATCCGTTCTACGCTCACTGTAATCGTCTTATTCATGGCGTTACTCGTAACAATTCCAACGAGTTCTTTTTTCAATCCTGTTGTTTTTGTATTTTCTGAACTCATAGTTCGCAATTCCTGATTCTCCATTTAGATGGTTCTACTTTTTCTTTTTACTTTCTTTTCTACCTTGTTCCGATAATTCGCGTTCTCTCAGAATCGTCTTTATCCGTGCAATATCTTTACGGGCAAGACGACCCGCCCGAACATTATCAACCACGCCTGTTACTAATTTCAGTCGAAAATTGATTAATTCTTTTTTCCGTTCTTCGAGGAGTGCTATCAATTCCTCATTAGTTTTATCGCGTAAATCCTTCGCCTGCATTTTCATTCATCCTCTTATAACGATTAACTTCGTTTTATCAATGTTGTTTTAATGGGCAATTTATGTCCCGCCAAACGAAACGCTTCTTCTGCTAAACTTTGTTCTACACCTTCTACTTCGAAAAGGATACGGCCTCTTTTCACCACCGCGACCCATTCCTCGGGTGCACCTTTTCCTTTACCCATACGGGTTTCTGCCGGCTTTTTGGAAATGGGTTTATCCGGAAAAACGCGAACGAAGATTTTTCCTCCGCGTTTTAGATGTCGGGTAATCGCAATACGCGCCGCTTCTATCTGTCGTGCGGTAATCCATGCGGTTTCTAAGGCTTTAAGTCCATATTCACCAAAATTAACTTCTGTGGCACCTTTAGAAACACCGCGTCTTCTTCCGCGTTGCTGTTTTCTGTATTTCGTTCTGCGTGGAGATAACATGTTCTATACTCCTCAACCATTCGTTTGTTTATTTTGGGGTGCTTTTCGAGCAGGTCTTCCCGAACGCTCGCCACGGGAAGGGGTCATTCGGACTGTCTCAACACCTGCTACACCCGATACAAATTTTTTATGTTCAATATCCCCTAAATATATCCATACTTTTACACCAATGGTTCCATAAGTTGTAAAACTGGTTGCAACACCATAATCAACCCATGCCCTTAAAGTATGCAGAGGAACGCTACCTTCGTGGGTTTGCTCAGCACGGGCAATTTCAGACCCGTTTAATCTGCCGGCAACACGAATACGGATACCTTTGGCTCCTGCCCGCAGTGCATTTTCGACGGCTCGTTTCATAGCACGGCGGAAAGAGGCTCGTTTTTCTATTTGAAGGGCGATATTCTCTGCTACCAATTGGGCATTCAGTTCCGGTAATTTTACTTCGATAATCTGTAAATTAACGATTTTCCCGGGACATAGAATTTCTACTTCGGTCTTTATTTTTTCTAATTCGATACCTTTTTGACCAATGACAAGGCCCGGTCTTGCGGTATAAACATAAATTTTTATTCTTTTTCCGGCTCGTTCTACATCAATACGGGCTATACCTGCGGCGAACAATCGCTTTTTCAGATATTCACGGATTTTCAGGTCTTCATGAAATAAGGATGTATATTCTTTTTCGTTATACCAGATAGAAGACCATTTTTCAATAACTCCTAAACGGAAGCCAAATGGATGAACTTTCTGTCCCACGCGTATCTCCTTTTATTTTTTCTTTGCGGGTGTTGGTTTTCTTTCTTCGCCTGCGATGACAATATGTATATGTGAATGACGATGACGAATACGGACGGCTCGTCCCCGGGGTGCAGATTGATAAGAACGGACTATTCTTCCGGGGTCTACCCGAATTTCCGTAATCTGCATCTCATCTGTATCTATTCGCACTTTTTTCTGCCTCGCTTTTTCTTCTGCATTGGCAACAACAGATTGCAACAGTTTAAGCAAAGGTTCACCTGACCGTTTTAATGTAAAGGTTAGGATATCCCTCGCTTCGGCAACTTTGCGTCCGCGTATCAAATCAACTACCAATCGCACTTTGCGAGGTGCTATTTGCAAATGTCTTAAATGGGCTTCTGCAAAAATCATAGTTTAACTCCTATTTCTTTTTACTATCCGGATGTCCATGGAAAACTCGGGTTGGAGCAAATTCACCTAACTTATGTCCAACCATATTTTCAGTTACAAACACCGGGATGAAGGATTTGCCGTTATGAACCGCTATGGTCAAGCCTACCATTTCGGGAATAACGGTAGAACGACGCGACCAGGTCTTTATTACCTTTCGGTCTCCGGTACTCTGCTGTTTCAGTATTTTATCCAGCAGTGATTGGTCAATGAAATATCCTTTTTTTAGTGAACGAGGCACTTTTTATCTCCTACTTATTTCTCGTTTCTTCTTCTTAATATATATTGATTTGTCCGATGATTTTTCTTGCGGGTCTTATATCCTTTCGTCGGTTTTCCCCATGGAGTTACGGGATGTCTACCACCGCGAGTCCGTCCACCCAACGGATGGTCTACAGGGTTCATTACTTCTCCGCGGACCTTGGGTCGGCGACTTAACCAGCGGGTACGACCTGCTTTACCCAGACTAATATTAATATGTTCTTCGTTCCCGACCACTCCGATAGTTGCCCGACAATTACTTAAAACTTTCCTCATCTCGCCGGAGGGCATACGCAACACAACAAACCTTCCCTCTTTTGCGAGTATCTGGCAACTGTTTCCTGCGGAGCGGGCTAATTGTCCGCCTTTGCCCGGAGTAAGTTCCACATTGTGGACCATAGTTCCTAACGGGATTTTTATGAGAGGAAGGCAATTCCCTACTTCAAAATCAACATTCTCGCCACTCATTATCGTCTGTCCAACACTCAAACCTTGAGGAGCCAGAATATATCTCTTTTCCCCATCTACATAAGTAATAAGAGCGATGTTTGCAGAACGCATAGGATCATATTCAATCGCAGTTACTTTACCCGGAATACCATCTTTATCACGACGGAAATCAATAACTCTGTAAAGCCGTTTATGTCCACCTCCGCGCCTGCGGACTGTGATACGCCCTAAATTATTTCGTCCAGCTTTCTGTTTGAACGAAATGACCAAACTCTTTTCCGGCTCTTTTTTCGTCAGAGTTGAAAAATCTGCCACCGTCATGTGTCTGCGAGACGGTGTATAAGGTTTAAATCTCTTTACCGGCATTGTTTATAACTCCTAAACGAGTTCAATTTTTTCGCCCGCCCGAAGGGTCACGATGGCTTTTTTCCAATCGGCTTTTTTCCCTAACTGACGGGTTCTAAAATTTCTTCGTGTTTTACCTTTATAGTTCATGGTGTTCACACTAACTACATGGACACCTGGAAACATGGCTTCCACTGCTTTTTTAATCTGAATTTTGTTGGCATTCGACGCAACCTGAAAAGTATATTGGTTGGCTTTTGCTGTCTGTATTTGTGATTCTTCAGTTATAATCGGTTTTTTAATGATATGATATACTTCGTAACTCATGATAATCTTTCCTCCAACGAAGGAATGGCTTCTTCCTGAATAAATATTTTATGTGCCCATAACACATCATAGGCATTAACATCTCCTGCAGTTCTCACTTCTACATTGGGTATGTTGCGAGCAGAAAGCAGAAGGTTATCATCTATAGATTGCGTTATAATAAGCGTTTTCTTCCCTTCGGGATGTATTTTGGCTAAAATGTCTGCAACGACTTTTGTTTTAACCTGTTCTATTTTTAATCCCGCAAGTCCGAAAAGCCTTTGATTTCTCAGGCGGTCGCTTAATGTGCTGGACAATGCTAATCGTTTCATCTTAACGGGGACATCAATACGATAATCGCGGGGACGAGGTCCAAAGATAATACCCCCACCACGCATTTGTGGTTCACGGGTACTTCCGTGACGGGCATTTCCCGTTCCTTTCTGGCGATAAGGTTTTTTACCGCCTCCGCTCACTTCTCCACGATTTTTCGTCTTATGCTGTCCTGTATGAAGGGAACTGCGTAATGCCCGTATTACTTCATGAACTAAGGTCTCACGAATCGGGGCATCAAATACTTCTGACTTTACTTCCCGTTCACACTGTAATTTTCCTTGTGTATCAATGACCGGTATTACAGCCATGGTTTATGCATTCCTTTTTATTTTTACTGTGTGCTTTATTTCAACCAAACCCCCATTGGCACCGGGGATAGAACCACGAATAACTAATAAATTCTTTTCAGGGACAACATCTACGACTTCCAGATTCTGAACGGTCACACGGACATTCCCCATGTGTCCCGGAAGCCCTTTCCCTTTATATACTTCCGCCGGATAGGCACTTTGTCCTATGGAACCCGGCCGACGGTGGAAATTGGAACCATGAGTTCCCGGACCACCGCTGTATCCGTACCGTTTCACGACGCCGGCAAAACCTCTTCCTTTGGACTTTCCAGAAATATCTACCCGATCGCCGATTTTGAAAATATCTAATTTTATTTCGTCACCGGGTTTCAGAGGATTGTCCGTCTCCACACGAAATTCTTTTAAGAAGCGTTTCGGTGGAACACCTGCCTTCTCGAAATGTCCTTTCAAAGGTTTGGTGCATCGTTTCGGTTTTATATCATCAAAACCGACCTGAACGGCTTCATAACCATCTTTTTTTTCTGTTTTTCTTTGAATGACCACACAGGGACCTGCTTGGACAAGGGTTACATCTATCCATTGTCCGTCCTGCGTAAATATTCGTGTCATTCCTAATTTTTTACCCAGAATTCCCGTTGCCATTCTTGGGATATCCTTACTATTAATCGTTAATTAGTTTTCATTTACTGTTTAACTTCCACATCTACACCGGGCGGTAAAGCCAGTTTAGTAAGTTCTTCTACTGTGGCTTGTCCCGGATTAATTATGTCTATAAGTCTTTTGTGAACACGCATTTCAAACTGTTCTCTTGACTTTTTATCCACATGCGGACTGCGATTTACCGTGTATTTATGCATTTCCATCGGTAAAGGCACAGGACCACGAACAGCGGCGCCTGTCTTCTTCGCAACAATCACAATCGCCTTTGCAGACTGGTCTAACAGTCTGTGGTCGTATGCCTTTAACTTAATTCTTAACCGAATGCTCACTTTATCTCTCCTTTAACAGCGTAATTACTCTATAATTTTACTGACGACACCCGCACCTACGGTCCGTCCACCTTCGCGAATAGCAAATCGCAATTGCTCTGCCATCGCTATCGGCGTTATCAACTTCGCCCGTATCCGTATATTATCGCCCGGCATCACCATCTCTACTCCTTCCGGCAAATGTAACTCGCCCGTCACATCCGTCGTGCGGAAATAAAATTGCGGACGGTAGCCAGTGAAAAACGGCGTATGTCTACCCCCTTCTTCCTTCGTCAATACATACACTTCCGCCTCAAATTCCGTATGCGGCGTTATCGAACCCGGCGCCGCTACCACCATGCCTCGCTCCACCTCGTCCTTGTCTATTCCTCGCAATAACAATCCTACATTGTCTCCCGCTTGCCCTTCATCCAATATCTTGCGGAACATCTCTACTCCCGTCACCACCGTGCTCTTCGTCTCCGAACTCATACCTACTAACTCTACCTTATCTCCTACATGGATTATTCCGCTCTCCACGCGTCCCGTTACTACCGTGCCGCGTCCCGTTATTGTAAATACATCTTCTATCGGCATCAAAAATGGCTTGTCTAACGGACGCACAGGCAGCGGTATATATTCATCTACCGCCTTCATCAATTCCAATACCCGCTGCTCCCCTATCTCCGGATCCCGTCCTTCCATCGCCGCCAATGCACTTCCCCGAACTATCGGTATCTCGTCCCCAGGAAATTCATACTTCGTTAATAAATCCCGTATCTCCATCTCCACCAAATCCAATAACTCCGGATCGTCTACCATGTCTATCTTGTTCATCCAAACCACTATCGCCGGAACATTCACCTGACGCGCTAACAAAATATGTTCCCGCGTCTGTGCCATCGGTCCGTCGTTCGCCGCTACTACTAATATCGCTCCGTCCATCTGCGCTGCACCGGTTATCATGTTTTTGATATAGTCCGCATGTCCCGGACAGTCCACATGCGCATAGTGACGGTTCGGTGTCTCGTATTCTACATGCGCTATATTTATCGTAATTCCACGCTCTTTCTCTTCGG